>Ga0268261_10004210_pt1 | contig 10748 bp, 7 predicted proteins | sample TergutNc150P1_FD_190353 | JGI IMG/M metagenome (GOLD analysis project Ga0268261, IMG submission 190353) | Nasutitermes corniger P1 segment gut microbial community from laboratory colony in Florida, USA - Nc150 P1 (SPAdes) (version 2) | ecosystem: Host-associated > Arthropoda: Insects > Digestive...
GAATTCCGGCCGTCGTGACCGATGTAGTGGTAGGTATAGGTAGTTTGGTGTGAGGTAAGACCATCGTGGTGATTGGTAATGGATGTGTTTTAATAATATCTAGGGTTGACGTCATAATAGTGCTGCCGCCGTATAGTTTGGTATATTTATCCGGTCGGTCGCGTACCGCATGCGGTGGGCGCTGGCCCTCGACTGAATGCACATGTCGCAAGTCTGAGAGTCAGAGGTTTAGAGACAGAGAGGGGGAGAGAGATAAGATGGTATCGGTTCGGACTTCCACAAGACTATCATGTGCTATGTAAGTCACGTTGTGTACACGTGATTATAGACATTGTTACTAAGATTGTGAATGTTTATCGGCTAGCATAATATGAGGAGGAGGAGGGTAAGGTTTTTGTCAAGGATTACGAGAGAAATAAAATCCAAAGAGATGTGATCATTTATTTATCTTTTTCTTAGCAGCCAAAATCGTCTAGATTGGTAATCGGGATCAATTTCCGACAGCTCCCGCTGCCAGCATCTCCGAATATGTTGGCACAGGCAAGGCGGCGTTTCGTATTTGTATAATCGGATCCCCAGAATCCGTTCCACCCCAATAAGAGATGTTAACAAAAAGTTCTTCATTGTTAAATAAAGAGAAAATTTCAAAGTCCTGTGGCGCGTGGTAGTGGAGCTATATCGAAAATTTCAGTCCTGCGGCGCGTGGTAGTGGAGCGAAAAAGAAAATTTCAAAGTCCGACGGCGCGTGGTAGTGGAGCGATATCGAAAATTCCAAAGTCCTGCGGCGCGTGGTAGTGGAACGATATCGAAAATTCCAAAGTCCTGCGGCGCGTGGTAGTGGAGCGAAAGAGAAAATTTCAAAGTCCTCCGGCGCGTGGTAGTGGAGCGAAAGAAAAAATTTCAAAGTCCTGTGGCGCGTGGTAGTGGAGCGAAAGAGAAAATTTCAAAGTCCTGTGGCTCGTGGTAGTGGAGCGAAAGAGAAAATTTCTAAATCCTGCGGCGCGTGGTAGTGGACCGAAAGAGAAAATTTCAAAGTCCGGCGGGGCGGCGCGTGGTAGTGGAGCGAAAGAGAAAATTTCAAAGTCCTGCGGCGCGTGGTAGTGGAGCGAAAGAGAAAATTTCAAAGTCCCGCGGCGCGTGGTAGTGGAGCGACATCGAAAATTTCAAAGTCCCCCGGCGCGTGGTAGTGAATTATAAATACGGAATAAGCATGGCAGATATTATGTAGCAGACTCACACTATTTCTAATGAAACAATATTCTTACTTAGCTCCAAAACAATTCCCATAGTGTGACTTGGAACTTTCTGTCACACAACCATGTCCCAGCATCCTGGGACTGGTATTGCGACATACAAAATTAAAGGTATTCACTGCTGTGGTTTTCAAGTTTACTATAACATGCAGTCTGGTCAACCTGCTATATATGTCTCTGAAGTACAAGTGACTCATTTCTACCATGAATACTGAGGCAGCACGTTCCGCTTAAACCTAATCATCATTCAGGCTACACCTCAGTCATAACTGACAAGACCACAATCCAGATGCTGGAAATGTGTGTAATCTTGAACTGACCCTTAGCATCTTACAGCATATCTTGATGCATGCTGGGAGTGGAAGAATTTGGTATTCCATTCACCAGTAGTTGGTAAACATTTTCAGCACAGGAAGTCTTTGACATTTAGAAATGTGTCAGTCAAGGTAACCACCTCCACAACCCATATATTTGTACATACAATTCAATGTCCATCCATCACACTCTGTACCCCAGGAACTAACAATGAAGATAGTAAAATGCAAACTATGACACTGTTCATTTTCAAATGATAAACTCAGAAAAACTATTAGCTTTATTGTTATATGCATGGGTTGAAGTCAAAGTCAACTTATTTCCCAATTATTTTATGCAATCCAGAACTCATGCTACGGCTAATTATGAGAAAAACTGAAATCAGTATTCCCACTGGGTTACAGGAAAAAATCCACTGGGAGAAAACCCAAACTAATGGCATTGTTAGGACATGGAGAAAATCGGCAAAGACAATCCTTTTCAAGCTTCAGAGAAACCAAACTTTCAATTACAGCACTTTTGTTAACATGTGAGAAAAACAAATTCTTGAGTTCATATTCACTGAATGAGCATGGTTATTAATACAGAAAATATTTAGGCACTGAAAACAGTCATGTGTCATTCATGTATACAAAAGTGAGTCTGACAGCACTATGTGTCATTTTCCCTTAACTATGTGCAATTTTTATCTGTGGGGAAACTTCAAATAAAAAGTTTAAAGAAGTAATCCATGCTTCACATATCAATTTCAAAATGTCATTCCAGAAACCATGGAAGGTTAACTTCAATGTGTTACAGATTTTATTACACTGGTATCAAATGTGCGTGGATGTTGGACACAATTTTCAGTGGCTATTTTCATGATATTTAAGTAAAATGACCTTGGCAAAAAAAACTTTTGAGCTTGGACAGTACCTCCAATTTGGGTGTGCAAGAGCATTTGCCTTACCAAGTGAAACTAACCACTAGACCTCATACATGTTTATAAAATCAGATGGCAAGGTCACAAAGAAATAAATAAAGAAACCTGTGGAGTTGTTGTGTAGTGTCTAAATACAGGTTGTCCAACTTAAAAGTGGACCGTTAACTAAGCCATGAATATTTCACGTCAGATGCTATTTATAATGGTTCTGCTGGTATGACATTATACTACTACATGTGTGGAGTTGGCAAGACTGTTGCAGGAGAGGGGAGAACCGGTCTTGGCCATCCGTATCAGTTGAATCAGTCAACAGTGTGTGTTGGTGTTTGAAGAACACCAAGTTTTACGCTTTCATAATGCAGTTAACAGTGGAAGAACGTGCATTTATTTTGGAAAGTTATTTAAAAACGATGTCTTACGCCCACCGTACACAAAGTTTCTTTGAAAAATTTAGAAGGCAAGCGCCAGTAAAAAGTGCTATTGCGAAAATGATTAAAAAATTCCGTGAAACAGATTCACTTTTCGACAAGAATCATAATCGGCAGAAGTCAGTGTTAACACCAGGGATAAGTGCACCGAAATGAATGGACATCATTTCCAACACTTACTGTAAATACAGGTTAGTTGTGTAATATAACATGCTGTAAATCTTAGTAAATAAATTACTCATATTAAAATATGGTCCACTTTTAAGTTGAACACCCTGTACATACTTATACTTATGTATTGAATATTAACCCCACTTACTGCACCTTGGTCTTTGGATGTGTGGTGCTGGGCATATGTTCAACTTGCCAAACATCAGAATCAATTGACTGCACCTGATATATCTATCAGGTGCAAGGTAAATTACATCCTAAGAATCTATTACTTCTGTATATGACTGTGATAAATCCATATGAAGTTAAGCACTCTCACCTAACAAGCTGATGTTAAATTATTTACAGCTTTCAAGCCCAGACTACACAGCATCTAAAGGCAAGCATTAAAATAATGGCACTACCACATGTGCACACAAAATCAAGCATCAGGAGACATATGCAAATACATGCAGCTACTAATATGCACAAATATAAACGTTGCCACAAAGTGCTTAATCTACCAATTCCTCTATATAATATGCATGCCCATTAAGTGTACACTTTAGGAATGAAACTGAACTGATGACAATACATTACTCCACATTATTACTTTATATTCTATTCATTATGAAAGCTAAGGTGTTGGCAGCACACACAAGTACCGTACCTTAATTATTAGCTTTCCACTCAGGTCCAGTTGTGGGTACGACTGCTCCTCTCCTCCACCCTTGGAAAACGTAGAATTCATTCTGGCGAGGATAAATCTACATGAAAAGAACTTCAATTAATAACAGCCTAAACGTTTTAATTTAAAATTTTAATCAACTGCGTACACAAAAATAATCATTTGAATCCTAAACACAAGCAGGTTAGTAGGCTATTAACATATTAGAATTCGAAAAGAAACACTGACAACAAGCGACTAAAAATGAATCGTTGATTTTATGGCCGACTGCCGATTCAAGAAAACTAATTTCCATATTTGATCCATTGCTTACCCTTTGAACAACAGCACCACGAGACTTTCAGGTGTAAGCTTCTTTGTTGTCTAACAAAACTGAAATGTAAACTAATTACTGTACTTGTTAACGAATCACACTACGAACATGCCTTAAAATGCCACTACCGACATCGCGCTACTAAGACGTCAAAGACCCTTACAGGCACACGAACACTAGGAAAAGCTGTACTCTTGAGCAGCACAGATTATTTAGCTGGGACAGTTCGTGTTTTATTCGGTACAGCAGAAACACCACGGATTACAAAACAATACCGCAGAGTACAGTACTCCGTATTACAAGAAGTTGTAGTTACTTTCACTGGAGGAATGTGAGTGGGGGAGTGAGGCTACGTTGCCAGACCGCCGGATGAAATCTGTCACTTTAAAAGTTCTTAACACATACCCCTCTGAATGCTCACCCAGTAAAAACTAACAGAAACACCGTGAAAATAATTTTCCTCCCAAAGATCCGTGATATCCGAGAGTACCCTTTCACAGTTCGTCTTTCTTATGAGAATAGTGTCAAGATTAGTATACAGCATTGATGGACTGGCGGTGAAAGGGAAGATCCGAAATTTTCGGAGAAAAATTTGTCTTCGTGCCATTTTTGCAACCATTAGCGTGGAATCGAAACCAGGCCTCCGGAGTAGGAGGCTGGCGAATAATCGCCTGACTTATGATACGGCCCAGGTAAAATACCAGTTCTTCTCAATTACATGCAAAACTTTTGTTCCTATGCCACAGAGGAAACCGTTTCTACTAAACAGAGATGTAGATAGATTTGATATGGATGCGTTCCATACATTGTGTAACAGACGTTAGGTTTAAAATACGCGGAATTTTTGGTCCTCACGGCGGCGTTGCTGACAAGGGAATTTGCCTGCAATATAGTGGTCTCTCGTTAGTTTCCCATAACACAAGGATGTATTTAATCTACGATAAAATGCGACCCCAGAACATATCAATATTCAAGCTGCGTTGCGAATTGAAGGGTGTAATATAGTATATTCAACAAGCACCTATACGTGTGTGCTTAGTAATACAACATATCCTTAGAACAAAGTGCACACATAATATCATTGTTCGTAATAACTTTGCAGTTACAGAGCATAATATTTATAAACAGCTGACATCAATTAAACTACACACGAATATATTAAATAGATGACTGTACACATAAAACTTGACTTACACATGCAGGTTATTTTGATATATACATACACGTTTATGTAATTTTGTATCATTTTGAATCAATTTTATATCTTTCTTTGATTTGAACTACAAAGTGGAGGGTACGAAGCAACTGTTTGGAGTTGGATGAATCAGGAAAAGGAAAGCGTTCCACGAACGCCACGATTGCCAACATTGGTAGATGTGTACGAAGAATTTGACACGTGTTGATGCCTGACGTGTTAGTGACGTATGTGTTGAGGTTATAGGAAGATAGAGTTTTAAAATGATTTGGTTGCTGTTCTTGTTTTTTGTACTTCTTATGGTGGTAAGAGCTATTTATCTCATTTGTAGTATACACAAGGGACCAAGGAAAACGGTTGCGAAACGGATTCATCCTCTTAGGACAGGAATCGTTATTGGCTCGGGAGGTCATACAACAGAGATTTTAAAAATGATACAGAATCTTAATTCTGTTAACTATTCGCCCCGAATTTATATAATGGCCTCGACGGATACATCTAGTGAAGTTAAAATTCATCAAATAGAAGAAACCCGTCTCTCACGAAATGGGCCAGACTGCTATGAAATTGTCAAGATACCGAGAAGCCGAAGTGTCGGTCAGTCGTATATTACGTCTGTGTTCACAACTTTGTTTTCCTCACTTGCTTCTTTACCAGTTATGCTCAGAAAACGACCTGAACTAATTATATGTAATGGTCCTGGAACCTGCATACCTATTTGTGTTGTAGGGTTTATGATGAGAATTCTCTGCGTGACAGACACAAGAATTGTGTTTGTTGAGAGTATCTGCCGAGTGAAAACTCTGTCTCTATCTGGTAAAATATTGCTACTCTTTGCTGATGTAATTCTCGTGCAGTGGCCAAAGTTGCAGGAGCATTACAGAAGGACTACATATATTGGAAGACTAACATGACTGTAACTTTAGTATGTGTTCCCGTGAGCAGTAGTGCCTAACACTCATACAGCTATATAGAAAAAGCTCATACCTCAAGTGGATTTTACATTCTTAAAGTTGACTCGACTGCTGTTTTCCTAAAATCACTGTTTTTTTAAGCATTTTCTTTCAGTACATACAGGGCATGTCCAGTTGTCAGAGAAGCTTACTGCAGTCAATCTATATAATGAACCTAAGACTCAGTTGCTTATAAAAATGTTTCCATACTTGAAGTGGATTCTACATTGGTTGTTTTAAACTTGACTCTTCTGTCCCTTCCCTGCAATTTTTACAATGAAGAGGATCTGAGGATATTGGGAATAATAAATTGACCTACAGTAACCAGGAATTGGAAGGAATGGAGAAATGTATTGGAAGCCAGAGTCCACAGCAGACTGTAGTGCTTGAGCAGAAGAAAAGAGAGAAGAAATTACTCTTAAAGCATTTTCCTTCAGTATAGTCACTGTATGCCCGCAGTTCATATATTCTGTAGAGCCCCTAAGCTTGAATCAGCATCTTCCTAGTAGTTGCTACGGATTTGTGTTTTGTGCGTGTGCTAATTACATTTGTTGAGGGAATTTTGTCTCCATTTTCAAGATATGGTATTTGAAAAAGTGAATACCACATGTTAGGCATGTAATGAATGGGAATGGTAGAATTGTTTTTATATATATATATATATATATATATATATATGGAAATTCTGGTAATAAATGAGAAAAAGTGATTTTTCATTTATAACAGATTGAGAGCTGGGTTGGCTGCTGTAATTGTGTGGAATTTCCAAATGCACAGTTTAAAACTCAAACTATGACTTTAGAGGTAATCTAATCAAGTTTTATCCACTGACACTTTGTGAAGTTCGAAACTTGCAACTCGAAACTCTCGTGCAGCCAAAATTTGGTTTGCTTATGACGATAAAATACTCTCTTGCTTATACATATTCCATATTCATGCATTAAAGAATACTTACACTATGTAATGAAACAACAAATGCACATTTGCATTGGTTGGTTCACTGCATAGTATAAAAACTCTCTTGCCTATTTGCAGGTTACTTAGCTTCTAAATTCATGCATTTATTTTAAAAATACATTTTCAGACTGATTAAAAATCCAGTTTGGTAGTATATATGTGTCAATATTGTGTTAAGAAACAATTTCTGACGTTTTATAAAGTAATTTTAGGTTAGTCATATGTAAGATGAGTGGACATTCTCTGCTGTGTACTGACCCTATTTGGGGGGGGGGGGGGTGTGTTTGGAATTTGAAGGATCATGTTTTAACCTAAACTAAGTGGAATTAGTATCTTTTCCATCTCACATGGTCATTAGTCTGGCACACTGTAAGTGGACAAATGTGACCTATGGGCCTCAGTGGCAAAACATTAACACCAATCAATCAATCAATCAATGGACACCAGACAGAGACATGCCCACACCCTAGCACTTGGTCCACATGGATTGTGACATGGAAAATTTTCTGCTTGCTTGTCACTTTTAATAAGTGCATATTACCAACAGCATATCATGGACCAAATATTGTTAGGAGGTTATGCAAAAGAAAACCTACATGAATGAAAATAAGCAATCCCATTATAGGCCTGGACAGGCCCAGAGGGTTCCAGGAGGTTGAGGATCCCAGATTTCAAGACAATCGGCACATGATGGTGGTAAGGTTGTCAGCCTTACGCACCGGCTGCCTTTACCCCCAGGAAACATTCCTGGTACTCATTTCTGTTAGAGGCTGAGTCGACCCCAGGGCCATAGTGCGGCCAGAAGGATTATGTCAATGAAAAAATCCAATGACACCATCGGGAATCGAACCCGCAACCTTCCGGCTTGTAGCACAGTGCCTCAACCAACTGGGCTACCGCGTGCCCCTACATGAATGAAAAAAAAAATATATATATATATATATATATATATATATATATAAAAATAGAATATTTAATACCAACTTGTTACACAATGTTATCAATTTCAGCTTATTTGGCAAAGTTTTACATATGTGATTAAAATTAAAATTGAAATTAAAAACATTAAAATCCTTAACATTGGTTTATACAATACAAAATTATTTTAAGTAGACACTGATGTAATATGTTATGTCCAAACATCTGTGATTATCCTTTTTTAAAGTGAAATATTCCCAGAATCAAATTTCAGATACCGCGTGTTCCAGCTATGAATGAATATGCTGTACAGCAGATTCATTCATAGTCTATTAATATAATGTTATATTGTATAAACTGATGTTAAGGATTTTAATATTTTGATTTTACTTTTAATTATGTATGTAAAACTTTTGCCAAATAAGTTAACATATAAGCCACAAAACTTACGAGCTCCCTGAAGATGGCCAAGAACTGAGGCCGAAACATGTCGGAGTCATAATTAATAAAAACATTGTGCAACAAGTTGGTATTAAATTTAATGTTTAATGTTCACTGGTCCGTGCATCATGTTAATATTCTAGTATATAATTCCAACTAGATACACAATTCACAGAGTTTATTTCTATCTGACACTGCTCTACATGTTTCGGGCATTACTATCACCCATCGCCAGGAGCACAAAACAACTGTAACTACAGCATCTGGTAACTGTTACACCATACTGTTGTCTGCTGCTATCGTGGAAGAGTTGGAACTGATTTGACAGTGTGTTGTGGGTGGCATATGCCACCCACAACACACTCAAACTCTGTGAATTGTGTATCTAGTTGGAATTATATACTAGAATATTGGTTATTAAATATTATATATTTAATGTAGTTGCAAGGAGGATGTACAGCATTGAATTTTTAAAACATTCATGTACTTTACATTATTCAACAGCTTGTACTATTACACAAAACATACAAAAGTAATAAAAAGAAATCTCATAAATACAGTATGTCCCACTTAATTTAACCCACACACACAATATCACAATCTATATTATATAAATTACCACATGGTAGAGCAGGTGTTGGAAACTACCTCCCACTCATTCTTGACACCTGGTGAACATACTGTTACAATTGTTTCTTGTCTAGAAATTGCTGATAATGCAACCTGATAATTTCTTGAAGGCCACCCCCTGTGTGCGAATTGTTTTCATAAACACTGTCTCGAAAAATCATCCCCACGTAGAATAATGATATAACAAATCAGGTGAATGAGCAGGCCAAAGAAAATCGTTAATGATTCAGTCGCCCAAAATACTGTGTAAGATGGTCACTGAATTGACTGTTGTGTGGGTAATTGAGCTGTTTTGCTAGAAGCAACCGTATTCTTTTGCCTCATGCCTTACATTTTCAAAACAGGGCATGACAACTATTTACTATATATTTCTGAATTTAATGTATCTGAAAAGAAAATGTGTATTGAAGTATGCTGCTTCTCAGGGGGCTTAAAATTTGATGAAAGAAGCTAAACAAACAAACAAACAGTAACAGGAACATAGGAAGTCTAAAAAATATTTATCAGTACTACAGCAGATGCTGAAATTGTTGCTTTCCTGACCAAATGCACTTAATAAATCCCCACCCTCTAGAAGCAATAAGATTTCAACAACTGTCAGGGAAGAACTCCAGAGTTAACAACTTATCCTGCAGGTATACCGAGTGCACTCGGTCACGAGGGCAACAACTTCAAGTGGTGGCTGTCAAGTTGGTATGACATTTTTCTGAAACTGTTTCATTACACAATAAAGGATATAAATGAGGTTTCAAAGTTACCAATGAATCAGACTATCATACAGTTTTATACCCAATGTCCCTTCCAAATGGACAGAAAGCTGTTATAAAAAATATGACTGTCACAGCACATGCGAATAAAATTTGTTTGGAATGTTTACACATTTCCCTGAACACATAAGACAAAATGTAATAACTGCAGACATCCTACTGCTCCAACATCTGAATATCAATGATAAAGGTGCGAATCTGCATGGGGACCAGGGTAATGCTCAATTCATCCTTGTCATTTTCTGATGATAATGATAACTCTTCATCTTCGTAAGTAAAATCAATGTCGTTTGATTCTGATTCCCATTCAAACCTGTGTGATTCAGACAGCCACTGGTTACCTCCCAACGTAGTCTCTCGTGCTGACACAATGGAGAAGGGCTTGAATAAATCCTGAAAGAAACAGTCTCCCATCATTTCTTGATTTCAAGGCTGCATATCCTATTTTAGCATCCTTTCCAGATCTCATCTAAGAAGTGACTGTTCCTATACCATCAGTGGTTCAATGTATGTTTTTCCCTTTCACTTGAAATACATGTTCCAACCAATGAACCTGACTACTTTAACCCCTTAAATGCTGAATTAAATCCCATCTGCTATTTGCTGGCATTATTAGGAGCTCACCATTTTCTCTACGTTAGCAGGATAAGGGTTAAATCATTAACTCTTAGGCTACTAATGTCATATATATATATATGGAGCGCCTATTCTTGATGTTCCTAGATCACACACGACGACGCACCACAGTCGGTAGGACTCCTCTGGACGAGTGATCAGCTCGTCGCAGAGACCTCTACCTGACAACACACGACACTCAC
>Ga0268261_10004211_pt1 | contig 10747 bp, 9 predicted proteins | sample TergutNc150P1_FD_190353 | JGI IMG/M metagenome (GOLD analysis project Ga0268261, IMG submission 190353) | Nasutitermes corniger P1 segment gut microbial community from laboratory colony in Florida, USA - Nc150 P1 (SPAdes) (version 2) | ecosystem: Host-associated > Arthropoda: Insects > Digestive...
TGGGATCGAATCACACCGGATCATGGATGTTAGTCTGTTGTGAGCGTTGTGTGTTGTCAGTTAGAGGTCTCTGCGACGAGCTGATCACTCGTCCAGAGGAGTCCTACCGACTGTGGTGCTTCGTTGTGTGTGATCTAGAAACCTCGTGAATGAGGAGGCCATGACTCGTCTTGGGTCGCAGCGCTACAGCAAAAGAAAAGTGGTCTCTAGCACGTGTAAATTTGACCACGGTGAAGTATTTGGAAATTTAATTCTCACATCGTTAGGATTCATACATCTAATAACACTCTGTTTGCTAAATATACGTTAGAATTGTCTTTTAGGATCCTTCTAATAAGAATTTTGTACCGAGTGATGGAATAATTTTGACTGGTAACAGCCATAATTATGGGAGCTTCCTGTTGTGTTTATTTAGTAACAAACACAGCGAGATGTTTGCGTGATGATGATGATGATGATGATGATGATGATGATGATGATCAAATTGGGAAGAAGGAGACTTTTAAGTACCTTTTCATAAAAGTGATCTCTAATGCAGTAAGACAAATAGAAAGAATGTGGTTCAGTTGCTAACAAAATTCTTTTTGAGAGAAAATTTCCCTTTTAATGTGTTTCCTAAAATCTGCGCGTAAAAACGTGTTTGTTCTTAGCAGTCCAATACAGGTAGAGTGTCTCTCTACAACACACACAGAAAACTTTCGTCATTTTTTCTCCAACCCCTCGGTTCCCTGCATGTGGACACACTCATCTATGTCTTATCCCCTCATAACTTCAATTTCCAAAATCCAAACCCAAAACACTTTTCCACAATTCTCTTATTCCTGGTGTTGCTTTATGCTTATTTTTCTTTCTTCCAGTCGTTTTTAGTTTCACAATTTTAAGTCAGATGTTTTCCCGCTTTTCGATTAAATAACATATAACATTTCAACAGAACACATTCTCACGTCCACGTGTCTACTGTACCTGTTGTTGCAAGTGACCGACAGTGAGCTATCGTGCACGTGTACTGAATTGATACCGTTCTTCAAAGCGCACTGCAGTTAACGGGAAATTTTCTTATACAAAGCAGTGACTGCCAGCGAACTGTGACTTGTCTGGATGAAAAATATATCCCATATATCAGCGCACTCTGACCGGTCTGTATGTACAATATATTCCACATATTAGCTCACTGTGACCTGTCTGGCTGTACAAAATATTACATATATCAGCGCACTCAGAAATGTCTGGCTGTACAAAATATTCCATAAATCAGCGCACTCAGAACTGTCTGGCTGTACAAAATATTCCATATATCAACGCACAAAGAACTGTCAGGCTGTACAAAAAAAACCATACATCAGTGGACTCAGAACTGTCTGACTGTACAAAATATTCCATATATCAGAGCATTCAGAACTGTCTGGCTGTACAAAATATTCCATATATTAGCGCACGCAGAATTGTCTGGCTGTACAAAATATTCCATATATCAGCGCATTTAGAATTGTCTGGCTGTACAAAATATTCCATATAACAGCGCACTGTGGCCAGTCTAGCTCTAAAATATATTCCAAATATCAGCGAAATGCGGCCTGTCTGTCTCTAAAATATGTTCCGCATATAACCGCACTATGGCCTGCCTGGATCAAATACACAGTTCAAATATCGGCGCACTGTGTACTGTCTGGTTGTACAGTATATCCCAAATTTCAGAGCACAGAAACCTGTCTGGCAGTACGATATATACCATATATCAGTGCACTGTGGCATGCCTGGCTCTACAATATATGCCACATTTCAGCATACTGTGGCCTGTCTGGCTCTACAATATATTCCACATATAAACGCACTCTAGCCTGTCTGGTTCAACAATATAATCCACATATCGACGCAATGTTGACTGTGGCTGTACATTATATTCCACATTTCAGCGAAATGAAACCTTTCTGGCCCTACAATATAAACCATATATCAACGCAATGTGACCTGTATGGCTCTACAATATATTCCAAAGATCAGCGCACTGTGTCTTCTCTGGCTGTACAATATATTCCATATATCAGCGCACTGTGGCCTGTCTGGCTCGAAAATATATTCCACATAACAGTGCACTGTGGCCTGTCTGGCTGTACAATATATTTCACACATCAGCGTACTGTGGCCTGTCTGGCTGTACAATATATTTCACACATCAGCGCACCGTGGCCTGTCTGGCTGTACAATATATTTCACACATTAGCGCACTGTGGCCTGTCTGGCTGTACAATATATTCCACATATCAGCGCACTGTGGTCTGTCTGGCTCTACAATAATTTCCACATATCAGCACACTGTGGACTGTCTGGCTCTACAAAATATTCCACATTTCAGCATACTGTGGCCTGTCTGGCTCTACAATCTGGCACTCTGGCACTCTGGCACTCTGGCCTGTCTGGCTGTACAGTATATTACGTATATCAGCCCACTTTGGTCTGTATGGCTCTAAAGAATATACCAAATATCAGGGCACATTTGTCTGCCTGGTTCAACAGTATATCCCATATATCAGCGCACTGAGGCCTGTCTGGTTCTACAGTGTATACCACAAATCAGCGCACTGTAGCCTGTCCGTCTGCACATTATGTATCCACATATCAGCACTCTGTGGCCTGTATGGTTGTACAAAATGTTCCACATATCAACGCACTGTGGCCTGTCTGGTTCTACAGTATATTCCAGATATCAGCGCAATTTGTCTGCCTGGCTCTACAATATATTCCACATATCAGCGCACTGTGGCCTGTCTGGTTCTACAGTTTAATCCAAAAATCAGCGCAACTGTGGGGTGTCAGGTTAGGAAATATATTCCACATATCAACGCACTGGGACCTCTCTGGCTGTACAGTATATCCCACATATCAACGCACTGTGGCCTGTCTGGCATTACATTATTTCCACATATCAGCGCACTGTGGCCTGTCTGGCTCTACATTATATTCCACATATCAACGCTCTGTTACCTGTCTGGCTGTACAGTATAATCCACAAAACAGCACACTTTAGCCTGTCTGGCTGTACAGTATATAACACATATTAAGGAACTGCGGCCCGTCTGGCTCTAAAATATAGACCACATATCAGCAAATTGTAGCCTGTCTGGCTCTACATTATATCACACATATCAACGCGCTGTGGCCTGTCTGGCTGTAAACTATATTCCATATATCAGCGCACTGTGGCCTGATCGCTCTACAATATATTCCACATATCAGCGCACTCTGGCCTGTCTGGCTGCACAATATACACAACGTATCAACGTACTGTTGCCTGTCTGGCTCCTGAATATATTCCTCACATCAGCGCAATTTGGCCTCTCTGGCTGTACAGAATGTACCACATATTAGCACACTGTTGTCTTTATGCTTCTAAATTATATTACGCATATCAGCGCAATGTGACCTAACTTGCTCTACAATATATTCCACATATCAGGACACTGTGGCTTGTATTGCTGTACATTAAATCCCAAAAATCAGCGCACTTTGTATTGTCTGGCTCTAAAATATATTCCAACTATCAACGAATTGTGGCCTGACTAGCTCTACAATATTTTCCACATATAAACGCACTGTGCCCTGTCTGGCTGCACATTATATTCCACATATCAGCACACTCAGGCCTGTTTGGCTGTACATTATAATCCACGTATTAACGCACTGTGGCCTGTCTGGCTGTACAATATATACAACATATCAGCACACTGTGACCTGTCTGGCTGTACATTATGTTCCACATATCAGCGCACTGTGGCCTGTCTGTCTCTAAAATACATTCCACATATCAGCGCACTCTGACCTGTCTGGATTTAAATTATATTCCACATATTAACGCACTTTGTTCTGTCTGGCTGTACAGTATAATCCACATATCAGATAACTGTGGCCTGTCTGGATCTAGAATATATTCCACATATCAGCGCACTTTGGCCTGTCTGCCTGTGCACTATATACCAAATATCAGAACGCTCTGGCCTGCCTCGCTCTACAAAATATTCCATATTTCAGCACACTGTGGACTATCTGGATTTATTTTATTTTCCAAATATCAGCGCACTTTAACTTGTCTGGCTTTATAATATATATAACATAGCAGCTAACCTTGATCTGTCTGGCTCTAGAATATATTCCACATATCAACGCCCTAGGGCCTGTCTGGCTCTGCATTATATTCCACATATTAGAACACTATTGCCTGTCTGGCTAAACATTATATTCCACATATCAGCGCACTGTGGACTGTATGGCTGTACATAATTTTCCAAATATCAGCGCACTGTAAACAGTCTGGATCTACAGTATTTTATCATATCAGCTCACTGTGGACTGTCTTCCTCTACAATATATTCCCCATATCAGCTCACTTTTGCCTGTCTGGCTCTACATTATATTCCAAATATCAGCGCACCCTGGTCTGTCTGGCTCCATATTAAATTGAATATATCAGAGCACTGTGGCCTGTCTGGCTGTACAGTTTATTCCAAATATCAGCACACTTTGGCCTGTCTGGTTCTACATAATATTTTTCACATTAAAGCACTGTTGTCTGGTTGGCTGTACATTATATTCCACACATCAGTGCACTGTGACTTGTCTGGATGCACAATATTTTCCACATATAAGCGCACGGCGTCCTGTCTGGCTTTAAATTTATATTCTTCATATCAACGTACTGTGTCCTGTCTGGCTCTACAATATATACCAAATATCAGCGCACTGTGGCCTGTCTGGCTGTAAATTATGTACCAAATATCAGCGCACTTTGGACTGTCTGGGCCTAAATTATATTACACATATCAACGCACTGTGGCCTGTCTGGCTCTAAAACATATTCCAAATATCAACACTCTGTGGCCTGTCTGGTTCTATATTATATTCCAAATATTAGCGCACAGTGGCGAGTCTGGCTCTACAGTAAATTGCAAATATCAACTCACTTTGTACTGTGTTGCACTACATTATATTCTATATAATAACGAACAGTGGCCTGTCTGGTTCTACATTATATTCCACATACCAGCACAATGTGGTCTGTCTGGCTGTACATTATATACCAAATATCAGCGCACTGTGTGCTCTCTGGCTGTACACTATATTCCAAATATCAGCTCAATGTGGCCTCTCTGGCTCTACAGAATATACAAATACCAGCGCACTGTGGCCTGTCTGGATCTACATTATATTCTTAATATCGGCACACTGTGGACTGTCTGGCTGTACAATTTATTCCAAATATCAGCGCACTGTGCCCTCTCTGGCTCTACATTAGGTTCCAAATATCAGCGCACTGTGGCCTGTCTGACTCTAACATATATGCCAAATATCAGCGAACTCTGGACTGTCTGTCTCTACAATATATCCCACATATCAACGTACTGTGTCCTGTCTGGCTGTACAGTATATACCACATAACAGCGCACTGTGGCCTGTATGGCTCTACATTGTATTCGACGTATCAACGCTCTGTGGCCTGTCTGGTTCTACAATATATTCCACAAATCAATGCACTGTGGTCTGTCTGGTTCTACAATATTTTCCACAATTCAGCGCAATATGGCCTGTTTGGCTCTACAATATATTCCACAAATCAAAGCACTCTGGTCTCTCTGGCTCTACAATATTTTCCACAATTCAGCGCAATATGGCCTGTCTGGCTCTACAATATATTCCACAATTCAGCGCAATTTGGCCTGTCTGGCTCTCCAATATATTGCACATATAAGCGCACTGTGGCCTGTCTGGTTCTACAATATATTCCACAAATCAATGCACTGTGGTCTGTCTTGCTCTACAATATTTTCCACAATTCAGCGCAATATGGCCTGTCTGGCTCTATAATATGTTCCACATTTCAGCGCAATGTGGCCTGTCTGGCTCTCCAATATATTCCACATATGAGCGCACTGTGGCCTCTCTGGTTCTACAATTTATTCCACATAAATTAGCGCACTGTTGCCTGTCTCTCTTTACAGTATATACCACATTTCAGTGCTCTTTGACCTGTCTGTCTTTACATTATATTCCACATATCAGCGCGCTTTGGCCTGTCTGTCTCTACATTATATTACACACATCAGGCCAATGTGGCCTGTCTGGCTTTACAGTGTTTTTCTCATATCATCTCACTCTGATATGCCTGGCTGTACTTTATATTCCTCATATGAACGCACTGGAGCCTGTGTGTCTCTAAAATATTTTCCACATATTAGCGCACTATGGCCTGTTTGGCTCTACATTATATACCATATACCAGCGCAATGTGGCCTGTCTGGCTGTATATTATTTTCCCCATATCAGCGCACTGTTGCCTGTATGATTCTACAATATATTCCTTATATCAGCGCACTCCGGCCTGTCTGCCTCTCCATTATATTCCACATATCAGCGCACTGTGGCCTGTCTGTCTCTACAATATATTCCTCATATCAGCGCACCGTGTAGTGTTTGGCTCTAGAATATTTTCCACATATCTGCGTACTGTGTCCTGTCTGCCTCTACAGTTTTTCCACATATCAGCGCACTGCGGACTTTCTGGCTGTACATTAGTTTCCAAATATCAGCGCACTGTATCTTGCCTGGCTTTATATTATTTATAATATAGCAGCTAACTTTGATGTGTCTGACTCTAGATTATATTCCACATATCAACACACTAGGGCCTGTCTAGCTCTACATTATATTCCACATATCAGCGCACTCTGGACTGTCTGGCTCAACAATATATACCACATATCAGCGCAATGTGGACTGTCTGGCTCAACAAAATATACCACATATCAGCGCACTGTGGACTGTCTGGCTGTACATTATTTTCCACATATCAGCTCATTCTATCCTGTCTGGCTCTACTGTATTTTATCATATCAGCTCACTATGAACTGTCTTCCTCTACAATATATTCCCCATATCAGCTCATTTTTGCCCCTCTGGCTGTATATTATATTCCAAATATCAGCGCACCCTGGTCTGTTTGGCTCCACATTATATTCAACATATCAGCGCAATGTGGCCTGTCTGGCTGTACAGCATATTCCAAATATGAGCACACTTTTTCCTGTCTGGTTCTACATTATATTTTTCATATAAAAGCACTGTTGTCTGGTTGGCTGTACATTATATTCCACACATCAGTGAAACTGTGACTTGTCTGGATGCACAATAATTTCCACTTATTAGCGCACTGCGTCCTGTCTGGCTTTACATTTTTATTCTTCATATCAACGCTTTGTGGCCTGTCTGGCTCTACAAAATATAATAAATATCGGCGCACTGTGGCCTGTCTGGTTGTAAATTATGTACCAATTATCAGCGCACGTTGGACTGTCTGGGCCTGCATTTTATTCCACATATCAGCGCACTGTGGCCTGTCTGGCTCTAAACTATATTCCAAATGTCAGCGCTCTGTGGCCTGTCTGGTTCTATATTATATTCCAAATATCAACGCACTTTGTACTGTGTGGCTCTCCTTTATATTCCACATATCAACGAACAGTGGCCTGTCTGGTTCTACATTTTATTCCACTTATCAGCGCACTGTGGTCTGTCTGGCTGTACAGTATATACCAAATATCAGCGCACTGTGTACTCTCTGGCTCTACACTATATTCCAAATATCAGCTCAATGTGGCTTGTCTGGCTATACAGAATATACAAATACGAGCGCACTGTGGCCTGTCTGGTTCTACAGTATACTCTTAATATCGGCGCACTGTGGACTTTCTGGCTCTACAATGTGTTCCACATATCAGCGTACTGTGGCCTGTCTGGCTCTACAGTAAATTCCAAATATCAGCGCACTCTGACCTGTCTGTCTCTACCATATATTCCAAATATCAGCGAACTCTGGATTGTCTGGCTCTACAATATATTCCACATTTCAACGCACTGTGGTCTGTCTGGCTCTACAATTTGTTCCACATTTCAGCGAAATGTGGCCTGTCTGTCTCTCCAATATATTCGACATATGAGCGCACTGTGGCCTCTTTGGTTCTACAATTTATTCCACATATATTAGCGCAGTGTCGCCTGCCTGGCTTTATGTTTTATTCCACATATCAGCGCGTTTTGTCCTGTCTGTCTCTAGATTATATTACACACATATCAGCGCACTGTGACTTGTCTGCCTGTACAGTGTATTTCTCATATCGTCTCACTCTGATTTGCCTGGCTGTACTATATATTCCTCATATTAACGCTCTGTGGCCTGTGTGTCTCTAAAATATAGTCTACATTTCAGCGCACTATGGCCTGTTTGGGTCTACATTTTATATCATATATCAGCGCACTGTGGCCTGTCTGGCTCTATAATATATTCCCCATATCAAAGCACTGTGACCTGTCTTGCTCTACAATATATTCCTCATATCAGCGCACTCTGGTCTGTCTGCCTCTCCAATATATTCCACATATCTGCGCGCTGTGGCCTGTCTGGCTCTACATTATATTCCTCATATCAGCGCACTGTGTACTATCCTGGCTCTAGATTATATTCCACATATCTGTGTACTGTGACCTGTCTGGCTTTACAGTTTATTCCACATATCAGCACACTGTGGACTGTCTGGCTGTTCATTATATTCCAAATATCAGAGCACTGGAACCTGTCTGGCTGTACAATATATTTAACATATCAGCTCACTATGGACTGTCTGGCTCTAAAATATATTCCATATATCAGCGCACCGTTATCTGCCTGTTTTTACAATTCTATCCACATATCAGGGCACTTTGGCCTTGCTGTATATCATATTTCACATTGTCACACAATGCACACGATTTTCTGGAAAATATTTTAAACCTAAAACGCATATTTTATTTTTCTGTATAAATCTGTCCGCGAATTTTCTAATTGTAAGACGTATTCAGCGAGACTTGATCATAAGTGTTTATCGGTATTCAAGTAACTTAGTGAATATTTTTGTCACATTTACCGAATCTTCAATTTTCTCAAATGTTTTTCATAAATTCCTTTTATACACAATTTCATAAAAGTCCATCCAGTTGTGAGGGACCGAAAGGGTGACAGACAGCATGAAGAAAATAAGGGGCGCCTTTGGCGCTATTGAAAACGAGCAAATATAGCACTGGCACACAAACACTCTCACACATTCACAAACTTACATACACATTCACAAACACACACAAACTCACACAAACATTCACAAACACACACACACACACAAACACACACGCACTCATACGTAATCAATACACACAGGTGCTCCTGTCTAAATAATCTGATTAACTTTTTTTTAATCTCTGTTAACACCTGAGATGATGCAATATGCCACAGAGCATATGTTCATTCATTACAAATTTCTATCTTATTAATTACGAGTATTTAAAACACTGCATATCATATACAGCTGTTCACAACAATGACACAGTTTTAACATAGCAGATCGGAGTTGTGATAAACATTTTCGGTTACAGTGATATAATGCATGGGAAGATAGAAATAGTAGACATTAGTTGACATTAGGTTTGTGTTTGTAATTTGGTGTTTTGAAGAGAAATTTGGTGATTTTATATGTGTAACTTTTATTTTGTGTGTTGGTCTGTTGGGAAATTTTAAAATTGCAGTTAAATTATAAGTTTGGCTGAGCAAGTTACACGCACTAGCAACAGGAAGACTGTATCATTCCCTTTACATCCACATATGCGGGTGCAAAGGCGAACTTAAAAGCACTGAGGTTTGGGTTTTGCAGACGAGTTTACCGGTCTGTAGGGCCGACGCGCAGAGCCTTTGTGGTCCAAATTACAACGTGAGTAGACGCAAAACAACAATGCTCCTGGCAAGGCCTCAAAATGAGGTTTGTTCCCCAGATTTTCCTGTTCTTTCCAAGCGAGAGGATTGTGGTACATCCATAACACCAGACTGAAAGGAAATGATTTAGTAGTGCTCTGTTTTTGTATTTTCCAAAATTATGTAAGGCGAGAAAATTGAATTTGCGTAGATGATCCGCCTCATGTTGGTAAGCCACAGTGTGTTAGACAAGATTTGAGTTATGTAGGATTAAGTTATTTATTATGTGTAAAATGTCACCCTTGTACAGTCACTGAGGCTCTGTACAGGCCGTACGGCCCATAGGGGGAGTAGAGGTATAGATCTACTCTTTCATGACCAATGGCACTAGAAGCGGGTGAGGGGTCAGCGTCACACCCCGGCCGCACTTTACCCTGGGAAAGACCCGGTACCCATTGTACAGGAGGCTGGGTGTGCTCCAGGACAGGTATGAACAGGTGCAAAAATCTCGCCCCATGGGGATTCGATCCCCGGACCTTCCAGCCCGTAGCCATTTGCTATACCGACTGAGCTATCCGGCCCAAATTTCTTATGTGTGATAATGTAGAGTTGTAGAGTATACATTTATATATATTTTACTAAGAGAGATGTAACACGTATTGTGTGTTACGCTGGGAAATAAACTGTGGTGAAGTTTAGGTATACGTCAATCCCAAGTATTTCCTTGAACGGGTTGAATTATTACGAGATTATTGGTACATTATGACGAGAATTTGACGGACTGAATGCGTGGGAAAGTTAATACGAACGGCTGTTTAACGTGTGTGAAATTGTGACAACAAACTGAGTGGTTGTTCTGAGGGAATTATTTTAATATTGTACTGTGAGCTTAGTACGGTTAGAGAGAGGTAAATTGTGTACTGAAGTGGAAATGTGAAGGTTGTGCTAGAATTAACATTTTCAAATAAGCTAATAGCAAATACC
>Ga0268261_10004212_pt1 | contig 10746 bp, 5 predicted proteins | sample TergutNc150P1_FD_190353 | JGI IMG/M metagenome (GOLD analysis project Ga0268261, IMG submission 190353) | Nasutitermes corniger P1 segment gut microbial community from laboratory colony in Florida, USA - Nc150 P1 (SPAdes) (version 2) | ecosystem: Host-associated > Arthropoda: Insects > Digestive...
CCTAAAGGTTAATGATTTAACCCTTATCCTGCTAACGTGGAGAAAATGGTGAGCTAATAATGCCAGCAAATAGCAGATGGAATTTAATTCGGGCTTTAAAGGGTTAACGGAGATTGAACTGTTTGATGAAAAGTACTCTAAATTCTTACAGGGATGGAAACACATTAAACCACAGCTGTTGACCAGTTTGAGCCAAATACAGAGAGATGTGAAACTAGACAGACCTTTAAAAAAAATAGGAATATACAAAAACTTGAAAAATGTGTAAATATTAAACAATGCAAGAAATTTCCTTAGAGACTTAATTAATTAATTAAAATGAATTTGATAAAAATAAGAAAGCTTGTGAGTAGATGCTTCAGCTATTAAATGTAGATTAAATAATTAAGAGAGACAGAAATGCATACAGATGGGCTAATCATGCCTGATCTTAGTATTAAAAATGTTACTAATGGAGGTTAAAATCACCCATCACACTTACCAATTAAATTGTTAGATGGTAATCCAAACAGAAGGGAAAGCATTACAGCCATAAAGCCACCAATTTAGACAACTTATTTTGAAGAACAGGTAATTTCCATGGCAGTGGGACACACTGTGCTGTTGACAATATGCATGGAAAACTGTGTCCCTGACTGGAAAAACTGGTACTAGGCTGCTGTACTACTCATACAGCAACTCTGGGAAGTCAAGTGAACTAACTGGTGAATAGTGACTTAAAACTGTAAATTTAGTGAATGAAATCAATTCAGACTCTGCCAGTAGATATTTTGGAAAGCCAGTGACACCACAAGAGTTTAAAATTAATTTTACTTGTAATTCTGCATATTTCATAGACTTTGACATTAAGGTGTTGTTGATACATACGTATTATTGTACGTATATGTGTGTGTGTGTGTGTGTGTGTGTGTGTATATATATATATATATATATATCGATTTTTTGTTTTTTTTTCATTTGGAGAGTAACTAGCATTGGTCAACTCGAGTTCAAACTATAAAGTACACATCACTTGGACAGTCTGGGAACAAAATTAGCAGCAGAACTAAATTAATATTGCAGCCAAGTTCTACTGTAGTCATATCAGGGTACAGTTCATATATTAGTAAATTCAGAATGTACATAATTCTGCACTGCAGGTCAGACATCCAGGAATCATGGGATGCACCACTTCAAAAAGGGAACCTTTTGCTACAGAAAATGGATAAATCTTCCATGAAAGGTAACTTTATACACACAGTGTCATATGAACACAATCTTTCATAAGATTCACAGCATGTTCAGCATTGTTTTCTCCACAGCTAATGTCAGAAGTCTACAATAATGCATATGACTTGTATTAGGGAGGTTTACAATTTGGACTGCAGCCTCAGCACCAGCTCTCATGAGGTTCCTCATGGTTCTTCTTAGTCCTTTATATTATACAGCTAGAATAATACCTTTATATGGATAAGGACGACTTTCTCCAGTTTTTTAATGCTAATTTAAATCTTCTAGATTAAGATTCTCCTGCATTTTAGGCTCATTTTTTGTCCCTAGCCAAAACACCACATTCATGATGCATAATTTTCTCAATTTTGGTTTTCTCAATTTTAGGTTTTTCCTGCATTTAAGACATGGAAATTTGGTCTGTACACTGTTTTTGAGTCTCTAATTAGAGTTCATGTTTATAGCTTTGTAGTATGGGTTGTCTGACATCACAATTATGTGCAGTGACAGTGAAGCAATATCAGAATTAACCAAAAGTCATCACTCAACAGAGAGTGTGTTACACGGACTGTTGCAGGAACCATTTACATATAAGCATGATTATAACTCAACACTGTTATTGGTTGGTCATGAAACATGGATGTAAGCTATCTTATGATTGGTCATCATACACCAAGGTGACAAGATGGACTCATGGAATGTCTTGTGCAGTGAAACTCTAAATTAGCCTCTTTTTTAAACTGTTTCTTTCATTTCCCAGAGCCAGGGTACTGTGGATGGTATAGTGACTAGGCCATTGGCTGGATGATCCAGGATGCATATTCTGGTAGGGGCAAGAGATTTTTCTCCAGAATGCCTAAACTGGTTCTGGGGCCCAGCCAGCCTCCGTTCAATGGGTGCCAGGGTTCTTTCCTGACAGTAACGTGGCTAGGGTGTGAAGTTAATCACTCACTTCCATATAGTGTCTAGGTCAAGAATTAGGTGAAGTATACTTCTTCTCCCCCTGTATGCCTGTATGGCATGTACAGTGACAGCTTTATATTTTTCTTTTTTTTGTTCCACTAAATAAATATAAAAGTATGAATATAGAATGGAGTGAAGGAAAACATAATTAGGTATAAATGTAGAGTGAATGTAGTGTTTTCGTAACCTCAGTAGCAAGTCTGTGTTTCCTTTTGACACAACCTCTGTTTAAGACTTTTCTCAATCTACGGCAGACAAATCATAACTGGAAGTTCTACTGTATTTCAGTGTACATAATCATTCATCCTCCCATGTAATCTGATACTATAAAAGCTCTCAAATTGATACAGCATTAGTAAGTAAGCCATACATAAATAATAAATAATATATTTTTGTCCTGTTCATGGAAAATTCCACGTATTTGTAAGTGAAAACTTGACTCATTTCGATTGTGATCTGCTCCATCTCAAAGTCAAAGCATTAATCTCTCACCTGCGAATCACACTCTGATGTGTTAATGAATCAGGGGATGTAATATCCTGATCATTCATACAAAAGAAGGTTATCTGTTGTACAGTATGTGCTAGCAAAACGGTTGGAAACTGGCAGAGGGGTAATGAGTGTAATTTTTCCTGAAGGACTTATATAGAATCTGACAGAAGTAGCTAGAGAAAGGACAACAAGATTGCTAATCGTGTCCTGGGTGACATAGTGCATAGACTTTATGAAGCCATTATTACTTGCAGATATCATACGGTTTCATGGTACATTCACCGTACATGCATAAATGTGATTTCACTTATGCCTGTATGAAAAGTACAGCCTTCCTTATGCTGATTTTTTTGGCTTTGACAAATACACTGAGCATTTTATGCCCAAAGTAAACAGTGGCTTTGACTGCACTGATTGACCCAAAACTCAGACTCACCCAGTAATATTTTTGGACATCTCTGAATTTTAACCAAGCAGAAAATATGGACAAAATTTCATGTATGCCTGTGGGTAAACTATACCTTTCACTATATGGATTTGCATGAAAATTCACAATCACTAAAAGGCATTATGGGACAGTCAACACATTCTTAAAGAATGCCAAAAATTAATAATTGTGTTATTCAGTGTCTATGCTTTGTAGCAATATAGTTAAATTGCACCAACAACATGAAAGAAAAACTCTAATATGCTAATGAAAAATAATTATTTCATTACTCTAGATGTTAAAGACAAGCAGGTGCAGACCAGTTTCTCTCCCATCCCAGAAGAGGATGATCCACATGAGGAGCATTTCATACACGTGCCATTCTGCAGGGACCCAAAGCATGTATCAGCAGAAAAATCATTACAAGACAGAAGCGAGACACCCAATAACCAGAATACCACATCTGAACAGACAATATGTCCACCATTATGTGTTATACAATACAAGAGACAAGAGAATTTTGGTCACAAGAAACCTGAAGTGTACAATCCTGGGAAAGCCAGGCACCTTGGGGTAAGGTTCTAACAATCAGTACCTTAAATTATGGTTGCAGCCGACTGCTTCTTATGTGGTGAGCCGTGATTTTGAGTTCATTAAAAAGAGATTATTACACTCTACTACATAGGAGCTGACAAGCAAAAACACGAAGGCACTAGCAGCTGCCCAGTACCAAGCTACCAACTAAATCCTTGTCACTGGGGCCATATTAGTTCAAAGGCAGCATATACTAAAATAAAACCCATGTTATAACTTAATGAGCTGGTGTATGTTTATTTTTGTATATCACATTGATAGCCCTGGATTAAAATAATGTCTGGCTCCATCGCTTCAGTCCACTGCCCTGTATCCCCTAACAGAGGATGTTTCTCATGTTTATGAAACCACTATGGACTGAATGAGTCTGGCATATTCATCAATTCCTGAGATGTTGTAGCATTGATAAAATAAACATAATGGTCAGTTGGAAGCTGCAATTGGATCACAAATATCAGCAGTGTCATCTATAGAAACATGTTCTCCACAGCTCAGGTATTAACATTTTCAAAGTGACAAATACTATTCATTACTGAGTAACTCCATGGAAGAGATCACTCTTCAGAAACTAACAGTTGCCCAGCCATTAAAGAAATTCCTTGCACTTTCAGGAAGCCATAACTTCACCACCATATTCACAAAGAACTCACCACTGAAAGAACCCACCACTGATCTCTACCCTATGCCAGAAGAATCTAGTCCACATCCTCTCATATATGCCATATAAATCCCATATAAGCCACTTTCCTTCCAGTTTCACACAAAAGAATTAGCAAAATGACTGATCTTTGCATTTTTGAAAGGAGCTAGGATAACAGTTTCTGAACTGGAGGAGATGGCCTCCAGATATTGAGGGTAAGTGCAAATGTATAGGGGGTCAATGACATACAGGTCATTGGGTACAAGGGTGAAAGCTGTAAAGTGTTCTACTTTGAATTCTGTCTCTGTGACTTTAATGCTACTACTTATGAAGTTATGTTCCAAATATGCACAGCCAGTTAAGACGACTGGACAGAAGTCTGTGTTTGTTCACCTTACTACCTTCTGCCTCTCAAAAGGATAACTACTTACAAAGAGATACAACCCAACAGCATTTAACGTGTTAACATCACACTAATTAACAGATGGCAATTCAAGTTTCCCCTGAATGATGATTTTAAAATTTAACTTTATTTCACAGGTTTCAAAATCTAGAATCCTAATAAGAACATGATGATTATGAATTAATGCAGGGTTATGCATATATATGGATGTCCACATGTAGGTCTTTGAAAAATGAAATGTATAATAGTAATAACACGTGACTCTTATAATAGTGTAACATGTGAAAATAATTAGATCTAACTCCCCTAACAGTGTAACAGATAACAGTAAAAAGCTATAGCTCTGCTAACGATGTCATGTATAACAATAATAAGCTGTACTTCTTCTCCTAGAGACAAAGACAAGACCCAGACAATCATTCAACAGATATGGAGAACAATATAGTACATGATACCATCCCAAAGTGTGACCAGAAAAATATCTTCCCACCAACACCGCAGCAAGCACACAAGAGATCAGAGGATATTCCCAACAACAGAAATTCACAAAACACAGAAAATAGTGCAGAGTTAAGAAGATATTCTGGAAATATTAAGAAGGAATCTACTAGTGCAGTGGAGAAACAACTACTGAACTTAGAAAACAATAACAAAAGGTAAGTTCATGTAGATTGGAGTTTCAGAAATAAGATAAAGAACATTCTGATGCTAAGAACTTTAGTCTGACTTCAAAGTACATGTGGCATGCAGCTAGCATTTAAGCATCTGTTCTACTATGGAACCAAGGCTTCTATCCAGGCATTGAAGAAATCAGTGTCAAATGTCTGTAGCCAGGAGGTGACAGCTTGCTTGATTAACACTGGCATCTGCTGCAAATCCTTTACCAGACAGGTGTTTCTTAAAGAGTCCAAAGAGATGCAAATCACCTGGCATACAGTACACATTGTAGTGAGAGTGGTCCATAACCTCCCAACCAGTGCCACAACCAGTCGCAAGTCTAGTTCACAGTATGAGGCCAGGTGTTACCATGCAGAATGATGGTGCAGCAAACCATGCCTTTTGCAGTGCCTAGCCAGCTGTAACCTCTCAACTGTACCACAGTAACACTCAGCAGTTGGTGTTACCACAGTCAAGGGAATCCACAAGCACCATGCATTTATGGCCCCAAAAGTTGCCGAAATCTTACAGCATTGCTTTTAATTTCTTGCCCTGGGGTAAATAATGGGTATTTCCAGTTTTGGGTGTCACATATTAATCCATGTTTCATCCCCTGTAACCATGCACTGTAGACACTGCTCTCCTAACTGGCACAGTATGTCAAATGCATGAGGGTGTGTCCTGTATGAAGACCTATGTGACTGCCTGAGAAGTTCTTTGGTACCCAGCATGCACATCTTTGTCTAATCCAGTTGGTCATGGAATATGCTGTGTGCATTACCAGTGAAACACCTAGCTCTTAGGCGCTGTCAGTCAGCTGAATGTGTCTGTTCTCTCTGATAAGGGCATTGGCACAACACACATTATTAGAGGTGGTGGACATGTTGGCATGTCGAACCTTGTCGTCAACATCTGTCCTGCCATTATTGAAAACATTTCACCATCACCACATCTGTTTTTAGGACATTACATGTGCTGTGTACACCTCCACCAACTGGCAATCAATAGACACTGGTATGAGATCCTTCACACACAAAAATCATATCACACTGAGTACTTTGACATTTTACAATGTTTCCAGTAGGCCTGCTGTCTAAATGGTGATATGACATATTCATGGAGCCCTCTCATGGCTGTATGACAACACAGATACTCTAGGCTTGGCTGATCCTTACTTACTTACTGCATGGTGCAGAGTCCTTCTTGAGAAACTAACCAGTTCTCAGCTAGTGAAGAAATTCCCCACATTTTATGCAACTAAAAGGTTCATTGTCATGTTTACAAGAGCCTGCCACCTGCCCCTGTTCTGAGCCAGATCAATCCAGTCCATCAACACTTGGCTGTTTTGTTGGTGAAATCCAGTCAGATGGTGCTATGTAACAGTAAACATAGTTACTTTATTTTTCATTTGATTTTCTTGTACACTTCCATTCAGCTACTTGCTTTCATCTAGTTCTTTAATCAGTTCTTATTCCACTTCATATCTCAGTCAATAAATTACATTCCAGCATAGTGCATTTTAATGCATTGTCACCCCCTGCACTTCCAGGATCATCACATCCACTAATCACAAAATGTGTATACACTTCTGTTACCATCATGTAGCTGCTTCATAATCCTTCTTATCACATACTGTATTTAATATGTGATATGTGATGTTGTGAACTGTGTTTTTTTAAAAACAATTTTGTAAAGTTTCATGATCACCTAAGAGATTCGTCCAGTTTACCTGTACACCTGTACTCATATATTTGAGCAGCTCTTACTGAAAGGACTTCAGACTATTCTATAGTAAGAGTGCATAAATTGCGGTGTCATTTTCAGAAAAATGGCCACTGGCGTTGTTTGAAAGTATAAATAATGTATCTTGTAATCACAAAATTACTGATATAATTGTATATTTGTAACTTTACAGTCATGTAACTGGAAGCTATCAGCCTGGAACATGGGTTGGAGGGACTGACTATTCTAACAAATTCATAACTGAAATGGAAATGAAAGGAAAGCAATTGTGTGATTCAGAGGAAACTGATAAACCACCATTTAACTTCCAGGTAACAAAGAAACTGGATATTCCTTGCAAATACAGGACAGTCAAGAACCTACACAATAATTCACCACAACAGGTCCAGTAGTGTAATAACGTAGTATGCCAAACATATATAGAACATATGATAGTCTAAAGGACATTGATGATAATGCCAACATTACACACTGAAACATGATAAAAATGAAGTTACATAGCCTAGAAAGGCTGTTGGCTACTCCAGTAAAATTGTTTTGCTCAAAGCCACATTGTGGTGTGCATATAATGCATATAATTTGTACTGAAGTTGCAGTACTAAGTGGGTAACTGTTTCACTGGCGAGTAACTAGTGACTGGCCAGATGAAAAACACAACAACACAGACCACTGATTTAAAGTCCATCATGTAGACAGCAGATGGAAGTATATACCCTGAAAATTTTAATACATTATGATTTGTCTGAAAGATTATGTTTCTAAAAATCACACCTGTAAAGGCACATGCTAAGCCAGGTCATACTGCATGTGCCCTGCTATAGGGCCAGCAGTCAATCCATGGTGACGATTCAAGGAAAGATGAGGATGACACATCAGTTCAGAAATGTTATGAAGATATTCATATTTCCTTTTAACACACCAAAGGTCAAGATACACGAACACGCGCGTGCGCGCGCGCACACACACACACACACACACATTCGTCAGTTCTTTCCATAGACTACAAATTATGGTCTCTTCCTCTGAAGGAAGAGTTTAAATTATAGGCATTTTGAAACATGATACATAAACCTAAAATAAATTACAAACATGAGAATACAGAATATTACATGACAATGAAGTTTGTAATTTATACAGGTCACCTAGTGTTATGATAGTGAAATTCAGGAAAATATGATGGACGGAACATACAGCTAGAATGGAGAAGACAAAGAATCCATGTAGCTTTTGTTACGAAACCCTCTTGGAAACATACAAAAACATGAAGTTTAAAGCCCTCTGGGATGTTAAAAAGACCCTTCATTCAAAATATTGGCAATATGGAGTGACATCCTAGCAGACTTGAATCTTCATTAGCACCAATCTGAGAACCTCAAATCTTGCATCCATAAACACCATCAAAATGACAGTGTAAAGATGCAACACCTGCTTCTGTAAAACATGTTTTGTCTGCTCAAAGTCTTTAATCCACCCACATATCTTACAATTGTAATTTCTCTGTAATGAATTGTGGCCATTTCAAGGTTAAAATATCTAAGTTATGAATTCTTATTTACAGGCAATGCTGAGAAAAACTAACATTAATCGAGCTTCCCTAAGAAGAAATACCAACAGCATATCAGAAACTGCAGCAGAACAAACCCTTGGCCAGAAACACAACAAAAACTTTTCAGTAAATGAAGAAGATAATCTTAGGTCAAAAAGCACCACAAACAACAACATAAATACACCTGAACACACACAGAATACATACAGCTCCATTAAGTCTTTGAATGGTGTTGAAAACAGTTCTGATTCAAATAAATTTGCCTCTATGGGTTCCTTGAACAGAAATGAGTATCAAATTAAGGTCAGAGCCCAGAAGCCTTGGGATGAAAACCATCTGGATCAGTCAGAATCCATAAAATCTCAAAGTATATATAAAAAGCATGGAAGACTGGATTCTAACAGGCCTTCACTAAATAATGAGCAACACTCCTCAAAGAATGAACCAAATTTAAGAAACTCATTAAATAAATATGAGGATAATAGCTATAGAGAAAGCAGAAGTCAGCTGGAGGATGAAACCAGAAAAACATCTACAACAGAACTGGATCAGTCAGAATCCATGAAATCTCAAAGCATATATAAAAAGCATGGAAGACTGGATTCTAACAGGCCTTCACTAAATAATGAGCAACACTCCTCACAGAATGAACCAAATTTAAGAAACTCATTAAATAAATATGAGGATAATAGCTATAGAGAAAGCAGAAGTCAGCTGGAGGATGAAACCAGAAAAACAACTACAACAGAAGTGGATCAGTCGGAATCCATGAAACCTCAAAGTATATACAAAGAGCATGGAAGACTGGATTCTAACAGGCCTTTACTAAAAAATGAGGAACACTCCTCAAAGAATGGACCAAATTTCAGAAACTCATTAAATAAATATGAGGATAATAGCTATAAAGAAAGCAGAAGTCAGTTGGAGGATGAAACCAGAAAAACAACTACAATAGAACTGGTTCCAGGTCTCATAGTACAAGGAAAAGTCACAGAACTTTAGAAATCTTGCTAAAGAACCTGAGAACATACTTAAAATATTCAAAATTTGACATAATGAAAACTTCCCAATTTGGTCACATTACTGAATTTGAATACACATAAAGGTAATACATTGAAAATTCAAGTCTTCTAGAATGTAATGCCATGTAAACTGGTAAATAGTTACCAAAATTCAAAATTGTACATGATGTAACACCCCGGAAGACTAGAATCTCCATCAGCACCACCAAATCCCCATTTATGCATTTGTTTTCACAAGGAGATGTATAAACCAGATGCAGGCAGAGGAAAAAATTTGTTCTGTGCATCTCCTAGGATTTCCAAACCACATGTGAAAGAAATGTGTAAGCAAAGACTGGGAATAGATTTAGCTCCATTGTCTAAGTGTTAGTAAGCAAATAAAAGGTAAAAATATTTGTTAGTCAGTCCATAACACAATTCCACAGGAACACCTCCAAAAATTATTTATTGCTATACTAGCCAATTAAGGCATGGGATTATTGAATTCAGTTTCATAAAACAATTGTTCATTTCTGTTACATGTACACAGTGGCCAAGTAGCAGTATGTAATTCCAGTCCTCCTGAGTGGTTATTCTTATAGATTAGATTAGATTAGTTTAGAATTATAAATTATTAGTTCTAAATGTATATTTCAAAATATGAAAACATTAAATTATTTTATGATTTCATAGCCCTGATTCAAAAAAGAAAGGCGATCAGAATAAATGTGACAATTACAGAGAAATAATGCTTCTGAGTTGTACATATACTCTCAAGTACAATATGCAACAAACTGACAGAATATGCAGAAAAAAAGTTTATGATTACCAAAATGGATTCAGAACAAATACAGGACCAATTGATAACATACTTATATTGAGACAAGTAATAGTAAAGGTATATGAGTATAATATACAGATAGATACACTGTTCATAAATTTTAAGCAAGCAATCTATAGTATTATATTATATTATATTATGTTATATTATATTATATTATATTATATTATATTATATTATATTATATTATATTATATTATATTATATTATATTATATTATATTATATTAT
>Ga0268261_10004213_pt1 | contig 10745 bp, 8 predicted proteins | sample TergutNc150P1_FD_190353 | JGI IMG/M metagenome (GOLD analysis project Ga0268261, IMG submission 190353) | Nasutitermes corniger P1 segment gut microbial community from laboratory colony in Florida, USA - Nc150 P1 (SPAdes) (version 2) | ecosystem: Host-associated > Arthropoda: Insects > Digestive...
GAGGACTGGCTGGTTTTTAGCCCGTCCAGCCAGTCCTCACTCACACTTCACCACCTGTTGAAGATGGAACCGACACAGTGTTCCGAAACATCGGCTTTTGATACTCAGACACCGGGGAAATACCCAGAAGACAATTTATCATTACTACAACACGGCGAAAGCTTAAAAACTAGAACAGATCAAAATTATTCATCTCAGAATTTCAGTGTATAGCACTTCACCTTCTCTAATGTATGTCCTTCTAACATATCAAGACACTGAACACTGACTACAGCCAGTACGTGGTGTGATTTTTGACTTTCCAGTCCTCTGTTATCTACAGTGACAGTTACATCTTAATTTCAAGGTGTTGGCTACATTTGTAGAGCCATTGTGCCTTGTCATATTTAACATGATGTAGCCACTTTTCTAGAAATGATTATACTGCAACAGAACTATGCAGTGTGATCCAACAAGTTCACACCACATGAGGTGCCATACATTGGGTAGGTGCAGTACTAATCAGTTAGAGTATTGTAACAGATTGACACGCTGTTATGTATAAAGTATATTGATTTGAGAGGATGACACAACTTATGTGACCATGACTGTAAATATGCTGTACTTTTTACTGCTATTTTATGTACCTTTTACTTAATAAGGGATGGGATTTCTGTATGATACATGTGGTAAAGACATTTGCTACAAGAAGTGTTGTCATAGATTTAACCAAAATTTCTGGATCCAAACAGGGCAGTGATTTACAAATAGATTTGGAGTAACAGGTTTGATTTTAGACAGAGAAAAATATCCAAGAGCCACATGATAAATGTGGAAGAGTGTACAAAATTGGTACTAGGTTGGGGGCATTTGCAATAAAATCTTTAGCATGAAGGGGTGTGTCTGCATCATCAGCACAAAGTTCAACAAACCTGGTGCATTTGCAAGACTACAAGATAGCTGTAGATCGGAGACTGTGTTAAAGACTGTGAAACAAAATTGAATTTTGTAAATTTCAGGAGGTGTATGCTGATGAAATTAACCCCACACTCATTCTGTTACTGATTAAGCTTAGTTTCATCTTGGTGGATACATGAACTATCGGAATAAGTAAGTGTTTTGCTGAAAACCCACGTTAGTCTATGGAGTGTCATTGTTTGATGTTGAGGTTCATATTTGCTATGTGTTATCATTGCAGCTAGGAATATTATATGAATTCACAACAATGTGTAACACACTTTCTGACATCACTTTTTAACACATCTACAATTATTAGAGAACACATACCTTTCTCCAGCATGACCCTCTGACAGCCCATGCCACAAACAATTCCCAGCACCTTCTTTAGATTATTACCTGCATTCATTCATTTATTATGCATTCTGTTAACCCATACAAGGTCAGTACAACCCATAGGATATAGAACTTGTCATAATGCAAATATAATATAGACATACAATAATTATATCCTATATACATTTGTAATAAATCCTACAAAACACAAGAATCAAAAGCACAGCATTCCCAATTCCCTCCTATGTATATCGCATTCTTGAATTTTCCCTTGACAATAGAGAAGTAACAGTAACAACACAAGTCATTCAGTCACACATAAACCATACCATATGGGCCCTCACACACACAGTAAACTGGAACGGTGGCAATTACTGTGCATCCCATGAGACGAAATGGTCTCGGGTAATGTGATATATTGGACCATTGAAAAATGCTGTATTGTATAGAGATAAGTAATTATGCTAAGAAATAATATCTTCATGGGGGTCTACAATACAGTAATACCTCAGGATAAAAATATTAGACATATCAAGTTTGGTAATGAACTTTGATTTTATTACCAGTATTTTACTTAGAAAGGTAAATAGACTGTCATTTCACAATATACCATTCTTAAGTAAGTTGCATGTTAATAAATAACTGATTCTGTAACAGTGAAACCAAATCATATGCTTAGAGGAGTTGTTGGTTACAATAATAAACTTATTTAAAGTACCCCTAATACAAATTTCCTTGGTATAATTATTGAAAATTGATTATCTCAGAAAGCTAATGTAGACCAGTTGATACCTAAGTTGTGTAAAGCGTGTTATGCAATTAGAGCAGGTATACCATTTAGGTCTGTTAGATACTCTAAAGTTGGTATACTATTCCTACTTTCACTCTTATGAATTATGGAATAATATTCTGGGGAAATTCTTCACAAAGTATTCATATTTCTGGACTACAAAAAAAAGTAATTAGACTTATCACCCATTCAAAATCTAGAGACACTTCCAGAGAATTATTCAAATATAAATATTTTACCATTTCAATCACAATATATATATTTTCACTCTTAATATTTGTAGTAAACGATAAAGATCAGTATAAGCTAAATTCTGACGTTCACAGTATCAATACCAGGCAAAATTCCAGCCTTTACCAACCATATAACATACCGAAAAGGAGCCTGCTATTTTGGCATCGGGATTTTAATAATCTCCCTTCTGACAAAAACTTGTCTCACAGTGTTAAACAATTTAGATTTGCCTTAAGTGATCTTTCTTCATTTAAAGTTATTTTATAGTCTGGTTGAGTATTTTAATAGTACTAAGGTATAAGATTTGGTTTTGCTTTATGAGTGTGATTGGCCATAGTTCTACAATCTTGATGTTTTATATTTTTACTTTAATTTATTGTCAATGGGTTGCAATTTTATTAGCGTGTTTCTTTTCCCATGATGGAGGATTTTGGTTTGGTAGATATGTTGTGTTTGATAGTTTTGTTACAATTCATTGTTCAGTGTATTATGATATTGTATTGATTTTAATTTGTTTGTATACATTCTTCATATTGTATTTATATATTCTTTCTCACTGGAACATATGCCTTGATATGGCATGTAACTTGTGTTTTGTGACAAATTGGGTATCTAATAGGTTTTTGACCCTCATATGGATTTGATGAATGTGTAGTAAATGAGATGATATGATATATGACACGTATAACACAAGGACACCCACTGTAAAATGTTATTTACATCTATGTGAATCGGCAGACATTATTATCTTACAGCTGAAAGGTGTGGGATTGGAATGTTAACACTTTGAAATTGTAAGGAGTGTTGGTAAAACTGTTATGTCAGTAGCTGAAATTCAGTGGCACCATCTGCCTCCAATACATTTGTTATTTAATCTAGTACTTATTAATTTTGTTGCTATTATACATAATACCACAACATTTTCTTGCATAAATAGGCTGTGTCCTGCAGGGATTAAGAGACATTTTCAGCTGAATTTTACACCATAAGATGAAAATTAACCACAATTGTATACAAAGATTAAGTCCACACCACACAGTCAACACACTCTTTATATGTTATAAAAACCAATCAGTTAATAGTGTAATGGGGAAATAATTGTTTTGTCATGAAAATCACACAAACAAATAGATGCACTGCATTGGCAGAATGTCTTTAGTAGTAGTCAATAAGGAGATTGGTCTAGAAAACTAAGTACATGGTCATGTCTTGAAACCAGCATGCAGGAAAAAATCACAACGTACCCAGGTAATACATCCTCTGAAAGGGTAGAACGGTTAAGATATTTGAGAACAAACCTAACAGACCAAATTTTATTGTAAAGAAATAAAGAGCAGATAGAAGTCTAGGAATGCTCTGCTATCACTCGGTGCAGCATCTTATCTTCCACTTTGCTATCCAAAAATATACAAAACTATAATTTTGTCTGTTTTGTATGGGTATGAAGCTGGGTCTGTCACACTAAGGGAAGAACATGTAAGCTGAGGGTGTTGAGAATACATAACGAAGAGCTTTATAATCTGTACTCACCACTAAATATTATTTAGGTGATCAAATCAAGAAGAATGAGATTGGTGGGGCATGTGGCATGTATCCAGGATGTGGGATGTGATGGAAAGAGACCTCTTGGAAGACCTAGGCGTATATGGGGTTAAGGGGTTAAGCAAGATAAAAATATTAACTGGTAAAGTGCACTATTACAATACATTCTATCGCAACATTGAAGGGCATTTTTGAGCAAAGCGAAGTGCCTTTCGGACCCACCGCTTTCGAATATCACGGTTCACGTGCGTGCGCATCTATTGGTAATTCTTGGTGTGCAGGTTGCCAACATGTGTCTGTGTCGACTGCTCTTTTATGGGACGTTTACTTACCGACATTGATTTTGGTGGCAGCAAGTTTCTCTGCAAATTCAGCGCACTTCTCCTTGATTACACGACGTCAATATCAGAAGACGAAATCTTCGTATCGGGAACGTGGAAGTCTCAAATTTCACTACATCGCTCAGTTGCACATCTACCTACTAGTAATCCGTGGTGTACTCAGATGATACAGCTGCGGTCGGCATGGATGTGTGCGTGCGCGTATAACAGAGACGTGTGTAGTAGGGTTTAAATGGGAGGTCATTAGTTTTGTTCAGTGCAATGATTATTCTGTCTACATAGTTATTAAAATGAAATATGGCGTCAGTTAAAAGGCAGAGTACAGTATAGATCTTAATGACCGCCTTTTCTTTTTTTATTACTTTTACAGTATACACTTCCCGTGCGGAGGTTAGGTCCGACACCTGATATCGTTACGTTAGGCGAGGGCACGTTGTATCGACAGGATAATCCATATTTTGCAATTTACCCATATTATTGTTGCGTCGTATCGTAATACAAATTGCGTAGGCTACCGCAGTCTAAACTATAATGTTAAGTCAGACAATCCGTCTTCATTCAGCTAGGCACACAAACAACTTGTAAGTCGAAGTCTTGTTTCTTTAGTTTTATTGTATTGTTGTAGGACATACTTAGTGAACTCATTTAAACTAGGCAAAAAGTGAATTTTACACGGAAAAAGAAAAAATAACTTACATGAATGAAAATCATGTGACATAGATTTATTGTGACTGAAAATTATGGCTAAATATGTACAAGTGCTTTGTCATATAAAGAGAGTTTGCTTTTCCCTCCTCAGATGTACAGTTGTAACAGTTTAGAATACATTTCAGTTTTAAACCTTTTCTTTCTTTACTTAATTCATGTATGCGTTTAGGGGCTAGTGTACTGTAAAAATAGTTTATTATTCTTAGATAAAATATGGCAAATATCGTTCACTGTTTGGAATTACTAATCTTTCTGTTGGCAGAGTCCTGAAAAACAGTTCACACTCTTAAAAAATACAAATTCTTTATCCAAGACATAAGAAACATACTGAATGCAACAGGGAGCAAGATAGCAACATTTACATGCCCTCAGTATACTGTGTAATAGTGTATCAGCAACATAAACAGGACAGTGCACACTAATGTGTAATGCACAGTAGTAGTTTACACGGTTTTCTATGTGACACAACTGATTACAGTTCTTAGACTTAAGAATTGTAATCAGTTATGTCAGTTGTTAGTGACTCCTAACAATCCCAAATACTATTATATCTTTGACAGAACAGTATTTATAAACCAGTATGCAATTATAAATATAGTACATGCCTTTGTGTCTGCATTGCTATTATCCTGCATTTTATACAGTTATTGTCATATTAGATAGTGGTTGCAGGAGTCTTAAGTTACTGATTCTGACAGACATGTGGAGAGCAGTCCTGTTGCATGTTAGGGTTCTGTTAGTAATATTATTTTAATGTATTCTGTATTCATCAAATTTGTTGCATTTAACCTTCGAGATCTGCTTAATTGCCTTGTGTGTAGTTGTCGATACACAATATTTCATGCCTAAAGAGTGCATGTATGTATACTCATTCTCCATAGTGTTTGTTTAAACTTGATTAGTGAGTCATGATGTGGCACAGGTAGTCACTTGTGCCTTACCACAGAGGCCAGGGTTTGATCCCAGGCCAGTCCTTGTGGGATTTGTGGTGGATAGAGCGACACTGAGGTAGGATTTCCTCCAACTACTTTAGTCTTCTTGTCGGTATCATTTCACCAGTGCTCCATATTCATTCGTCTGTCTTTAGTGCTATATAATTTTAGTAACTGGTAGCATCATTAAATAGTCCATTTTTAAAACTCTCTTCTTTCAGCTGCAGATGTCTTTCAGACTGTAGTCTATAAGATCATTGTCAGTGCCAAAGAGATTTTGGAAATTGATAAGTGTTGTGAAGATATACCAAATCTAAGTGCTTGTCTTGTCAGTTGGCAGCTGCTGTTACTGGAGCCAGCGCAGTGTATTGCAAGCTGTGTTGTTCGGCAGCCATTCAGGTGTCTAAACAGTAATACTGCCAGTATTACCAAAGTGCATCGTCAAATGTACGCCCGCTTGTACCCAACTACAGTTGTTTTACCAGATGGCTCAAGCTTCAATATTCGCTACTATGAACCAAGGAAAATCATTAAAGTATGCTAACATTGTATTATTAACTTAAATTATGATATTTTGTATCAGCTTTCAAGAATACTCAAATTTATTTACTAGAAATAAAGGTGTGATGCAACTGGAATTCCTGCACTAACTGGATCTTACAAACTTGTCTGTGGGAGGTTTGGTTGTTTACAACCAAACCTCCCACAGACAAGTACATCAGGCACTCACACACATAGATATTATACAGCCACGTACCAAATAAACAACTTGACGACGCAAACAAGCAGAGAAGTAGTAACAGCACTAAGCACGGAAAACAGCCCCCTGAAGATGGTCAAACAAGAGTGACCGAAACATGGAGGGGTTTTAATTATGTGATTTACAAACATTTTAGTGTTTTAAATGTGAATGTGAATGTGTTTTTAAAAGAGTGCATGAGTTGGATTAAATAATAAATATAACAACATGCATGGTGCGAAAGTAAAGAACACCAAACTGTTGTTAAATACGTATGTATATTACTTTTATATCATGCGGTAATGTTAATAACTTTTTGTACCTTTGAATTACAGTATTCACTATACTGTGATGGTATAAAAGATTCTGTCAAAAGTGTTGAACTAGTGTTTGAAGGAAATTCAACTCACGGCTAAGTTAGAGGAGACCTTAACTCTACAGAACACCTTCCAAAAGCTTCCTTCTTGACCAAGATATGATATACTGCTTGTTGGAAAGTAAACACTGGATAATTTTGATTCACTTCCTATTTGCAGTTGCCACTGGACCTGTCAACCCTAAGTGAGGCAGAACGAATGGCAAGATTAGAAAGAAGGAAACCAAAGAAAAAAGTGAAGATTGAAGAGGATATTGAAGATGATTTTGATGCCAGAAAATATGTGCATTTGTTAAAGAAGTGAATATGTATTTTGGTGTTGATGTAATACAAAAAAGTGTAAAGGAGCTTGTTGTGATTAATGTTGATGTAGTTTGTAAGCAACAGTAGTGATACAGATGTTTTATTCACCATAAATTTATACCAGCTGTTATGGTTGAACGATTAGTTGTCCATCTGTCTATTCGTGTTCAATGCTGAGCCTGGAGGCATAGTATCCTGAATGAGTTTTTGTTGGTTCCTCACTTCTTCAGGAAAATGCGGTAGTCCTACCATAAAACACAACCACATTTTTTCATAGTATTTTCAGTTCATTGTGTAACAAGTTTCATCCCATTGTATATTGTACAAAACCTGTGAAGCTGAGAAACTTTTTTAAATCTACTAAAAATATAATTTTTATTTCATTGTTGTCACTCAGTATCAAGTTATTTACAACGCAGACCTAATCAACAGTCTTCTGCACATTGGTGTGAGGAGTGTTCAGTTGAATGCTGATACACCTGTGATTCTAAATAGAGAATTGTTGTAAACATTGAGTATCAACGTATTTGTAAGATTTGGGGGGGGGATTCAGAAAAAATGTTCGGAGTTTGTATATCAGTTTTCATTTAAGAATTTACTGCCTTATGCATGCGTACTGTTTCATGGATGTCTGAATGTGTTTACTGCCTTTGGTATTGTTCTGTATACAGGGACAGATTAAGAGACAGGACAGCCAGGCAGCGGCCTTGGGCACTAAGACATATCTAGATTGACTGGAAACAGGGTGCCAGTAAATTCAGGTTTACATATGTGTGACTTCTGACATAAGTGGCATGTATGAGTTTCTAGCACAAGTTCTATTACTTTTTGACGTTGACAGGTCCGTGCATCATCATACAATTCAAATAAATTAACCAACCAGATGCAACAGTTTTACAAGTTTATTACTTGACATTTTGTGTCGCTCACCATGTTTCGGGCACCTCCACGCCCATCATCAGGAGCTTACAACTGCATTAACAGCCTCTGGTTTTACCTTGGAGTGTGGTGGTAGCAGTGTCGTTGGTTGTGGTCTGGCCTGTCGGCCAGACCACAACCAACGACACTGCTACCACCACACTCCAAGGTAAAACCAGAGACTGTTAATGCAGTTGTAAGCTCCTGATGATGGGCGTGGAGGTGCCCGAAACATGTTGAGCGACACAAAATGTCAAGTAATAAACTTGTAAAACTGTTGCATCTGGTTTGTTAATTTATTTGAACTGAAGTTTTATTACATTTGTACCTAAAAAATTTTACATTTATCAAAATTATTAAAAAAATGGACTTGCAGTTATAAAACATAGAAAGGGGAGTAGATGGTCAGAGAATATTTATCCTAATCCTAGTGCGATACTCAATCGAAAACATAAATAAATATACTGGCGTTATGTATAGACAAATTTATATAGTTTATCATCTAATAGCAGTATGAATAAAATTAATACAATTTGATTTTTTAATATATCAATGTCATGTTTTAAAACCCTGGTGCAGCACTCGCCAAATCACTTGTGCCTGAGTGACCCACAGTCAAAAAACGTTGTGCACTATTGACATACACCTTTTGAAGAAAGTAAGAGGTGCCAAAATAGACAAGTGAAGATTTTGAGACGATACATATTTACGTTATTGTTAACTGGATTACTGTATTAAGAAGTTTACAGGGAGCAACTTTTTCACATTTTAAAATCTCTTAAACAGGGGCATGGTAATTGAAGTAGCCAATATTACTCCTGTATGTATACAGTAAGAGAATTTCAGAATTTTCTGGTTGGGGTGATTTTGGTGCACCAGGGATTGTGTATGCAGAGTACTGTTCATTGGCTTAGCCGAGGTTCTGAGCAGATGAATAAAATTCATTCATATTTCATGAATGATAGGTTGTCATCTCAAGAATACTATCATGTGTGGATTTGTAGATTGACATGCTCTTACAGAATATTGTTCCATTTAAGTTACTTGAAATTTTTTAAGATTGCAATGGATTGATTTGAATAATTCTGAAATGCATTTGATTTACAGAGCGGCTGAATTTAGGCAAAAGTTGGTTGATTTGAGAGCTTAACTAGAAGATATTGAAAGAAATCAGTCAGATCAGCACTGAAAATATCAGAAAATGCACTTCTGAAAATCTGGAATTCCATTCCTGAAATTTTGAGGGTTTAAAAAGTGTAGCAGTGTCAGTATCCTAGAATGCTTGTGGGTATTAATTTTGTCTGTTGTGAAGAATTAGTTATAAATAGCAATTAGTTTCTAAAACTCTTATTAAAATAATTCAGAAGCCATATTTTTTGTCCAAACAGGCGTCCTAGAAATGCTTTCAGGCTCTTTTTTTCTCTCTTTTCTCTGCAATAATTTTTACAGTAACAATAATGACATATCAGGTAATATTACATGGGTTAATGTATTTTTTTCTTTAGCATTTTCAAATATGGAGTACTAACAGGCTCAGCAGTTTCCCTATTTTTCCCCATATCACTTTCTGTGAGGATCCTCTAATTATAACATAGAATATATTAATTAAAATATGCAGTAATTAACGATGCAGGAAGACTCATAGACCTTATTCACTGCTCAAAATGGTTTTCCAGCCCTGTCCTAGGCTGAAAATTTGAAGGAGTGTCAGTTTGAAAGGGCGCCAAATTATTAGCCTGTCCAGGGCACCCACATGTTCTGGGCCAGCCCTCTTTGTACAGCATGAAGTTGTCAGGTTTATAGTTTACTCTCGTCCCCTATTTTGTTTCTGTTATGACCAAATGTTTGGAGAACCTAGCTACCAAATTCGTCGTACACCATCTCACTATACCAAGGAATAATTTTTCCATCTATATGTCACAGTTTTTTATTTGTTGCTTATACCAGCCTTCTTACTGAGCCATGTTGAAAATACAGAAAATAGAATATGCAGAGAATTGCGACGGACAGAAGTTGCATTGTAAATTTTTATTAAATGGGAATGTCGCTAAATAAAAATCAAAACACCATTGCCATGGTTATTGAGAACGTAAAAGTAAAATTTAATCATGTAAATATATGGTGTGTGCAGGGCTTGTGGCACACGTGGGGGGAGAGGTGTTTTGGTTGTGACACTTGAGACCACTAGGAAGTTGTAGGCGTAGATGAAGTAAAGTTGTGTTCGTGCTGTGAATGTAGTAGGAGTAGAGGTATAGTTACAATCACTTCTAACCTTCGTGCAAAAGGGAGGTGAGTGGTCAATGTCACACTCCAGCCATTTTACCCCTGGGAAGACCTCTTGCACCCCTTTGACAGGAGGCTGGGTGGGTCTCTGAACTGATCTGGCTGGCTCTGGGGAGGTAAAATCTCTTGCCCCTGTTGGGACTTGAACCTAGGACCCTCCAGCATTTAGCCAATATCTAGACCTGCTGTGCTATGCCAGCTTCTCCTAGGCATAGATAGAAGGATAATATTATAATGAACGTTAACCCTTAGGTTACTAATGTCATATATATATATATATATATATATATATATATATATATATATA
>Ga0268261_10004214_pt1 | contig 10743 bp, 7 predicted proteins | sample TergutNc150P1_FD_190353 | JGI IMG/M metagenome (GOLD analysis project Ga0268261, IMG submission 190353) | Nasutitermes corniger P1 segment gut microbial community from laboratory colony in Florida, USA - Nc150 P1 (SPAdes) (version 2) | ecosystem: Host-associated > Arthropoda: Insects > Digestive...
GGGGGGGGGGGTATAATGAAATTAAGTTGTTTTGGGTTCGTTTCAATTCATTGTTATCTTCAGATTGAGCTTAGTGTTTATGTTATGGTTATCCTTGCTATAACTGTTATTTCACATCACTGCTGAGATTGGCATTTTCAATCCAAAACGTCAGCATTTCTGTGTACCATTTTTTCAAGTTTTCATGATGAATTCTTAGTGCCATGGGCTGTTCATAGCCAGCCACTTAACCATTAGCCATATTAACTTGTTACATTTCGTGTAATCGCTGCGTAAACTTATGTGAATGTGCATGCACACACCTGAGATTTGTGTGTGGTTAGAAAGTAGATTTGACTAAGAGAAACTTACGAATTGATGTCATAAATATCTTTTAATCATTAGCACACTGTGCAGTAACATTTCTCTGTGATCTTTGTAGTCTGTTTTGTTGACAAATAAGCCTGTTATTTATAAGTAGAGGAAAACCTGTGTGATTAGTTTTCGTTCAGCCATCTTATCGTGCTGCAGTATATTTGCTAAGGTCCATAAATGAATTTCATTATTCATACCATGCATTTCTTACATTCAATATGTTAACCAACAAAATACACTAAGTAAAATACAATGAAACATCATAAAACAAAAATTTATATTAAGTGCACCAACTCATACATGTTTCATCACCAAAGTACCATCCACAGGGAGTTTAATAATAACAAAACATCATAAGTCCAACACATACTTTAGGTATTAGTTGCCCTCAATTTCATCATTAAAATTAAAAATCCTAGAATGTTAAAATTCTAGATTACATGAGTTGACATGCATAAGTCCATATTGCTATGACAACAACATCCAGTAGCGAACCTTTTCTGGCACAAGTTCGCATTGCTTTGCATTATTCTCTGGGTTTTGTATACAAACACAGGCCACAATGCATGATCCAAAGGATCTTGTCCTGTAAAATTGTTGATATTCAGTAACTGTATATTAATGAATACTATAAGTAGAATGTGAAATGATGCATTATATTAAAAGAGTATATATAACAGTACATACCAGCTGAAGCGTGCAGCATATCTTGCATCAGGGGATGTAGTCTACTGAACGAGTGTGCTGTGGTGTTGCTTGGGTGGAGTGTAACATCTGTGTGCTTGCGTTTTGAGTGTCTATGTCATGGTTAAGAGCAAATTAGGTCTTATTTTGCCAATATTTTTTTATTTATTTGGATCCCTGAAGTTGTTATTGTTGAATGTAAAAGTAATCTAGGCAAATCATATGCCAGACATTTTTGCATGTTTTTATTGTCTTAATTGTAGGCTGCATAAGGCCGTATTCATGTTTATTGTTTAAAATGTGTCATATAATCTTAAAATAAGGTTTTTAGAGCATCAGAGATACATAAGGACAAACAATCCAAAATATGGGTATGCACCAAATATTTTAAACAATAAACATGAATACAGCCCTGTACAAACTACATTGTGGGTAATAAAAACATATAAAGAAGTTTGGCATATGAATTGTGTCAAAAACATTTACTTTTGATAATACCAGCTTCAGGGATCCTTAATAAATGAACAAATACTGGCAAAATTTGCTCTTGTCCATGACTCAGGCGCTAAATATGCAAGTGTTCACTTGCTACACCCCACCTGAGCAACATCACAGCACGCTCATTCAGTAGACTATGTCGCCTGATGTGAGATACGACATACGCTTCGACCGGTATGTGCTGCTCTATATACTCTTTGATATAACGCATCATTTCACATTCTACTTTTAATATTCAATAATATACAGTTACTGAATTTCAACAGTTTTACAGGATGATATACTTTGGATCATATATTGCGGCCTGTGTTTGTATACACAACCCAGAGAATAACACAAACAACTGTGAACTTGTACCAGAAGAGGCTCACTACTGTATGGTGTTGTTGTCACAACAGTATGGACTTACGTTTGCCAACTCATGTATTCTAGAATTTTAACATTCTAAGATCTTTAATTTTTAATTTTAATGATGAAATTGAGGGTAACTAATACCTAAAGTATGTGTTGGACTTGTGATCCTTTGTTGTTATTCAGTTCCCTGAGGATGGCACTTGGGTGGCAAAACATGTAGTAGATGGCAATTAACATGCATCGTGTTTTATGATTTGTGTTTTATTGTATTTTACTTAGTGCATTTTGTTGGTAAATATATTGCGTTCATAAATGAAGTCTGTGGCAAGCTGCTCATGAATTTTTATTTTGCGTGAACCTGTACATCTTCGCATGACTTGCAGCTGTGCAACCAGTTGAGTTTCCCCCTGAGCCTTGCAATCCGTCTCCATGTGGTGCAAATGCTGTATGCAAGGAACGTAATGGTGCTGGATCATGTACATGTCTGCCAGAGTATTCAGGAGATCCTTACACTGGCTGTCGACCAGAGTGTGTTCTGAATACGGATTGCAATAAAGCAAGAGCATGTGTGCGAAACAAATGTGTGGACCCATGCCCAGGCACTTGTGGTCTCAATGCAGAGTGTCGTGTGGTGAATCATGCTCCTTCGTGCAGCTGTCTGCCTGGCTATACTGGCAACCCTCTCAATTCTTGCAATCTTCCTCCACCTAGTAAGAATATTTCTTAAGCTTTCCTTCTTTTAGCTGTTAATAATATCTTTAATAGAATCTGGATTTATCCAGCATAACATGCAGAAAGTCCAAGAAAATAAATATTTAAAATACACAAATGCATAAATGCATTTTTATGTAAGTGAACAAGGAAGTATGTTGGTTTCAGATGAGTAGAAACTTGTTGGACTGCCATAGATTTAAATCTGTGCCTGCTTGATTAGTGGGATGAAGAAGAAATCTTGTCTGGTAGATAAAATTTGTACCTTAATTGGTAGTGAAGGATTGCCTTTACCTCAATGGTAGAAAACTTTATTAATGTCTTCTTTCACACTAATGAATTAGAAACTTATATGTCAACATGTTCAGAATATGCTGAGTGTCATGTGTGACATTGTGTTTGTGGGTTTACCTTCATAGTAATTTAATTTCACAGACTTTCATATTCCATTTGTAAAGCATTATCAAGATTTTGTTCATTCTGTAATATCAGCTTGCTTCATATGTATTGAGTACAACAGATTTTATGCACAGTTATTTACTTGCATATGGATATTTGTTTATTGATGTCTGTTTATATACAGTCATCATTTTGTAATTTTATATCATGAAGTGTTGTAACATTATCAAACACTTACTCATCGCTGAGTAGTAAATAATCTATACAAAAGGTGTGACAATACCTGATGGGTAGATTTGTTGTGTAGTAACAGTTTCATATTTGAGTTTATAACATTAAATCTTACACAGAACTGAATCAATTTTAAGCACAGATTTGATAGAACAGGTATTATTTTGTATGTATATAGGAACTGACAGTTTTTTCCAGCAACTGAAGCCCTAGAACACTAGCCTTATATTTTCTTCCCTTTATGTCTGCTTTCAAATTTCCTGGAAGACTATATTTTATATGCATGTGGTCATGAAATGAAGCTTTCCATTAATGTTTGAACAGTGTCAGAAATGCTTATCAAGAAAGATACGCAAGTAAATGTGTCTGTACTCACTAAACACAATGCTGTGTCTGTTAAAGAAAATTTACATTATGAAAATGAACATTTTACTAGGTAAAACAAAGAAATGTAACTATTTGCCAACAACTTATGTATGCTGTGTACAAGCATTTTTACTGCAGAACAGGAGTAGGTTTTGGTTTCTTATGGCAGTGAAGACAGAAATAAAAAGAAACGAGGAATGGACTACACAAATATCATGTTGTAGACTGGATAAAATCAGAGTTCTATATGTGCTTGCTAAGGTATTTGTAAAAATGGTTTTGGTTTTGAATTTATTTCCCCTTATCAGTAACTTATCTGGATATCAATTTTGTTATCTAGGTTTTTTTACTTTTTTATACTTTATCTCTTGCTGTATATGAATATGAATTCAGTTCTGAACGGTACATGAATGTATTCTATACTTAGGTTTAGTAATTTCAAGCTAAAAAAATTCAGAGACATTCATATTTCCCTACATATGCCAAAGTGTTCTGTACATCTTGATAGATCAGATTACCAGCAGATTTAAAATTATCAACCCTTTTTTTTCCCATGTGCCTGTAACACAAATAATTTTATGCCTTTTGGCCAGTTGTAGGTTTTACCATTCCATATGTCTGATCCTCTGTGAAGTACTTACATGTGACATGCCAGAAAGTGTGCCACAACTCAAATGCAGTATTTGTAATTTGAGTACCACACACACATTGTATTTTGGCACATAGTTTTTGGTATCTTCATAGTTTAAAATGCTGCTTGGTGCTAGTATTTATTCTCTGATATTCTTGGCTAATCACGTTTGTGTGGTAAACTTGCACCTTTTCAAGCAATGCTCATAGGGTCAGCAATATTCAGGCAAAAAGAATGACAAAATTTTCATGTGTTAAGAAATTGATTTCTGTTGCATTAATATTTTATCTCTCATGAGTTAAATTTGTCAGCATTTATCACAGTGAATCCAAACTCTTCAGTTTCTAAGAACTGTTTATTTCTTGAGATGTACATTTATTTTTGCTCATTTTATGGCTATTTCATGCTTTTAACATAGATTTATGTGTTTGCTTTCATGCCATATACCTCATATATATCGTGTAGACTTAACAATTTATAACATGGTATCTGTTGGGTAATATGAATGACAGAGTAGGAAGCTTGGCAGCTATGTGCCCATTTAAGTACACAACAAACAAGAAGTAGTAATACAAAAAATTGCTCTCAGTGCATAATTGTTTGAACTTTCATTTTACATTCACTTGTCTTACATCTGTTTAGTATCCAAAATTATTTATTGTTGTTAGTCATACTGTGAAACAAACTCCGTGTCTATTTACCGAGATCTTCTTTTGCCTGTCTTTTTGTTTAGCATGAGTCTTGCACGCCTTCTTTACTGTCATTTCATTTTCTTGTAGCACCAACAGAGCCACCTACAATGAATCCATGCAAGCCTTCTCCATGCGGATCATTCAGCCAATGCCGTGTGGTGAATGGTCATGCAGTTTGCTCATGTCAGGCTAATTATGTAGGAACACCGCCAAGTTGCAAACCTGAATGTGTTGTGAGCACAGAATGCGTTCAAGACAAAGCATGTGTCAATCAAAGGTGTATGGATCCTTGTCCGGGTACTTGTGGTCTCAATGCTCGTTGTCAAGTTGTGAATCACAACCCTATCTGTAGCTGTGGTCCTGGCTTCACTGGTGATCCTTTCACCAGGTGTCTCAAGGAAGAAAGTAAGAATATTCATCTCTTTCACTGGATATGGTTTTTTGTATTTTGAAATGGGTTTAAATTGCATGCAAGGAATCTGATGGTTGAAAGGCCTCTGCAATTTGACAATTACTAGGGACGTGGCTTTCTTTTGGAGTTCCTTTTGGAACACAGACAAGTAGCTGAATTATTGATTTCTTATTTCAGATTTAAATTCCTTGCTGTAACTTTTAAACTACAAACTGTCTTACCTCAGATAAAATATATTCTTATCACTCTTAATCAATTGTTGAGATTTTATATTTCTTCTGTGTCCTTTTGACTACTTCATGCAATTTTTTTTTTTTCTCAGATGCATGTTTCTGTGAACTGTATAGTGGTCTGACTTCATCTGTCTGTTTTCTAGAACCTCCTGTTCAGCCTCCAAGTGGCAATCCTTGTGTGCCTTCGCCTTGTGGTCCAAACTCTCAATGCCGTGCAGTTGGCAATACGCCTGCTTGCTCATGCTTGCCTCACTATGTGGGCCGAGCCCCTAACTGTCGCCCAGAATGTACTATCAATGCTGAATGCCCCAGCAATTTGGCATGTCAGAATACACGTTGTGGGGACCCTTGCCCAGGGTCATGTGGGGTTCAGGCAACTTGTGTTGTAGTGAAACATGCCCCAGTATGCACATGTCAACCAGGATTTACAGGCGATCCTTTCACTGGATGCTCTCCAGTACCATGTAAGAATTGTTTATCTCGGTTACAATGCAAGCACTGTTTTGTAAATGATGGTTGGTTGGTAGATTGGTTGGTTTGTTCCTGGAAAGAATTTAATATTGATGTTTTACAGAGAATGGGTGAAGCTGTATAGCATTTGTAATTTGCATGATTTGAGTTTCTCCTTGTGGTGCTGCTTTAGATTCAAGATCCCAGGTGACTAAAATTTTGATTTATAATGTGTTCGTATCTGCGGAATGGTATATATGATGAATATACATCTGTCTTGATTTGAGAACATAGCTTTAAGTACTCTGTAAGTGAGATGAGGCAAAGTCTTGTCAACAGTGATGGTAATTCACAGATAATCTCTTTTGTGGTTTGTTTAGTAATGATGTCAGTTCCTAGATCATAGGAGGTTGGTGTCAGGTGAGTAAATATGATTATGGGTTGTGGGTAGAATGATTAACAAGGAAAACCCGAAATGTTTAGATAAAACCTGTCTCAATGCCATTTTGCCTATTACAAATCATACGTGGATGGGCATGTAGGATTTATGGTGGATGAAATGGCACCGGAACAGGTTTTTATCCAAGTACTTTGGGTTGTACACTTTCATTGATCACTCCACCAGTGCTCCGTACTTGTATTTCTTTTAGCTATGGATATCATTGCTAAATAAACCATAGAAACACAAAATGGGTTGTGTGATTATAGATTGTAGATACTGAGGTAAACCCTAAATAAGCCATAGGGAAAGAAAATGGACTATATGAGAATTAGCCTCTGTGTTGAGAAGACATTATCTCACAAGATACTTCATACTGTGTCCTCAGATCATGAAAGAATGTTAATGCATTGTATGTATTCTCTATTTATGTGTTTGTGGTTGCTGTGAAATCAAGGCATTATATTGTGTTTTGATGAACACATATGAATGATAAAATTTTGATTTTTAAAACATAACCTTATTTCCTCACAGAAACTGTTCAACTGTATTTAGTATTTTGATGGAGAACAGCCCATTGTACAAAATATTAACTAAAGAAGAAAATTTCAGTTTCAAACATTTCTTGTTTCTGTATTACAAAAATTTGGCATCAGACAGTGACATATATTTGTAATATGGAAAAGAAACTCTGTCAAACTGAATTTTATTCTTCATACTTTCTCTTTGTCTTTGAAATCTGGTTCATGAAAATGATTCATCCAACTACGAGTAGTGTTTCTGTTTCCTTGGTTGTGATTTCCATGACAATGAATATGAAGATTGTGTTCTTCGAGGTGGGACATCATGTAACTTGGTAGATAGGTTCCTCTGAAGTGTTTGTATGCATTTACCAAACTGCATAATGTCACATCCCAGTATTATGTCTTCCTAACCTATATCATACTTGTTGTCATCAGCTTTGTAGTCCAAGGGTTCAGCCATGGACAGTTCCATTTTCTGCCTAAATTATCTTATTTTAATCAGCTTAGGGTAATAATTGTGTGAGATTGTAACAGCTCAGTGGATATATTTTAAATTAGGATAAATGTTTAGATTTTTACAATAATACTCAGCAAAGTAATGTTGCCTAGCAAGTAGCATTTTGTGTTAGCCTTTTCTGCATCATAGAAAGTTTGGTAATATGAGGTTTTTAGTTAATTTTACTAGTATTCTATTGAATGGACATGCTAACAACAGGGACTGAATGAAACTTTCAGCTGTTTACCCAGTTGAGGCTCTACTCAATCCTTGCAATCCATCACCGTGTGGTGCAAATGCTGTGTGCAAGGAACGTAATGGTGCTGGGTCATGCACCTGTCTTCCTGAATACACGGGTGATCCTTATGCAGGCTGTCGCCCTGAGTGTGTTCTCAACACAGACTGTGATAGAGCAAAGGCATGTGTACGAAACAAATGTGTGGACCCATGCCCAGGCACTTGTGGTCTCAATGCAGAGTGTCGTGTGGTGAATCATGCTCCTTCGTGCGGCTGTCTGCCTGGCTATACCGGCAACCCTCTGAGTTCTTGCCATCTTCCTCCACCTAGTAAGACAATACTAAACACTACTTACATCTCTTGAAAGTGGAAATTTGTCTTTCTTTCAAGGTAGTAATCTCAATTGTTTGATACAATAATGACAGTGGAAGATGAGAGATGTTAGTTAATTTGAATGTGATAGGGATGTTAGTGTCAACAAATGATATATTGATGCTGATAAATGTGTACCTGTAAATGGACAGGCTGGCATATTAAACCCAGTATCTGATACAAGACATACTGGTATAAACTAGATATTCAGGGTTCTGTGCATCATGATATAATTTACAAAAATGACCAACAAGATGCAACTGTAGGATAATTTGTTGTTCCTTGACTGCTGTACATGTTTCAAGCGATATTTTTGCTCATCATTGGGAGCATCTTAACTGTATTTACAGCTTCTGGTATTATTCATGTATGTTGTTGCCAGCTGATGTCAAGGTTTGACAGCCTTGACATCAGCCAGCAATGACATATGTGAGTAATACCAGAAGCTGTAAATACAGTTAAGATGCTCCTGATGATGGGCAAAAATATCGCTCAAAACATGTAGAGCAGTCAAGCAGTCAAGGAACAATAAATTATCCTACACAGTTGCATCTTGTTGGTCATTTTTGTAAACTAAAACATAATGGTACACAGAGTTCTGTCTGACATGAGTGTTTCTATTCATGTGTATTACTTGCATGTCACATATTCAAGTCAAATATTTTAGTTACTGTGACTCACAACTTACTTAGCTGTGAATGTACAGTTAATGTACATCTTAACGTCATCTGTGTATATTTTTGCACATTCAGTATTTCAGATAATCAGTGCTGAGGTAACTTCATGTGGAAGTTTTTTTAATTAAACTGTTGGAAATTAATTCTTATCCAGATCCAGTACACTTCAAGATTATTACACTATTAATGTGAATTATGTCATTACCATTAGTATTCACCATAACTACACAGAAGATGTGTGGCTATGTAGAAATCAAATAATGGAGGTTCTACCATAATCTTTATTTCATAAAACCTGTACTTATTTTATTTTCAATTCATGGAATTTGACTTACTTGGAATTATCTTTTCTTCTCATTATATGTATAGTTTTTCATGCATGTACCATTTTCTTTGCATGCCTTCAGCTCCAACAGAACAGCCTGTTATGGATCCCTGCAAGCCTTCTCCATGTGGGCCATTCAGCCAATGCCGTGTGGTGAATGGTCATGCAGTTTGCTCATGTCAGGCTAATTATGTAGGAACACCTCCAACTTGCAAACCGGAATGTGTTGTGAGCACAGAGTGCCCTCAAGACAAAGCATGTGTCAACCAGAAGTGTGTGGACCCTTGTCCTGGCACTTGTGGCATCAATGCTCGCTGTCAAGTTGTGAATCACAACCCAATATGTAGTTGTAACCCTGGCTTCACTGGTGATCCCTTTACAAGATGTCTGAAGGAAGAAAGTAAGCACTAACCTTTTTCTTTCACACTTCAAGTATGATATATGGACCATTATACATTTTCTTTCATACAGTTTGTAGTATATGACAACTTATATCACTGTCATCAAGGACAGAAATTTTCCTAAGTACATAAATACTAGAATCCCAGACTTCCTAATTTTTTTAGTCCAATTTCAAGTAACATTATCTGAAAGTTGAAATCTTACACGATACTGTTGTGATACATATTGCAAATGTCCTAAACTTCAAAATCTTTTCAAAATTTAGTTTTGTGTTATTGCTTGTATGGATGCGTGTCATGTAATGTATTAGGAATTGATTATTTATATTTTATTTTTCTGTACTTTCTTTTATTCCTTTTTGATGCAATGCTTGTGTTTTACACAGGTGAAAATTTTTGTGTTCCACATTGAGTGACTTTCAGGTAACACAACTTTATAACACTGTTTGTTATCAGTCTTTAAGAAGTACTTTGAATGAGCATTTCATTTCAACAAAAAAACTGTTAAGCTTCCTTGCTTTGAGGATTATCTACATATCATTCTTTTCCCTGATACAATAATTCATATTATTTGACTTATATGCAGTGAGTTTACTGTCTACGTTTTCTTCATTTAATAATTTGGAATATTGCAATATATACTGAGTGAGGTTTTATGTTTGCATGAAACTAATCTGGAAATATCTAAGTTCTCAATTATCTTAAAAAACTGTACATATTTGTTCTTGAAATATTTCATTTCTCTTATTCCAGTACTGACTGGTGGAAGGTTTCTTTTTGGCATGTGGTTACTGTTTTTCTAGAACCACCTGTACAGCAGCCACCAAGTGGAAATCCTTGTGTGCCTTCACCTTGTGGGCCCAACTCTCAGTGTCGTGCTGTTGGGAATACTCCAGCTTGCTCTTGTTTGCCTAATTTTTTGGGCCGAGCACCCAACTGTCGACCAGAGTGTACTATCAGTGCCGAGTGCCCAGGCAACTTAGCATGTCAGAATGAGCGTTGTAGAGATCCCTGTCCTGGGTCATGTGGCTCCCACGCAACGTGTGTTGTTGTTAAACATGCCCCAATGTGTTACTGTGAGACAGGATACACTGGTGATCCATTCACAGGATGCTCACAAATTCAGCAAAGTAAGCAGTCTACTTAGGTCTGGTTGTTTAAAATTAGGAGTGTAGCAACATGAATTAGATAATATGACATTATAAAACTGAACACACTCTTCTACTTCTCTCACACACAAAAGACCTCAGATATATA
>Ga0268261_10004215_pt1 | contig 10741 bp, 8 predicted proteins | sample TergutNc150P1_FD_190353 | JGI IMG/M metagenome (GOLD analysis project Ga0268261, IMG submission 190353) | Nasutitermes corniger P1 segment gut microbial community from laboratory colony in Florida, USA - Nc150 P1 (SPAdes) (version 2) | ecosystem: Host-associated > Arthropoda: Insects > Digestive...
ATGTATGTATGTATGTATGTATGTATGTATGTATGTATGTATGTATGTATGTATGTATGTATGTATGTATGTATGTATGTATGTATGTATGTATGTATGTATGTGTGTGTATGTATGTATGTACGTATCTATATATGTTTGGTTATGAATAACAGGGGCAAAAAGTGAGGCTACATCGAAATAAAATGGTCCGAAACAGAATGCTTACACACTTAAACTTTACTGCAGTATAGATATGTACTGTACGTGGTTTTATTTTAACTTCACAGCTTATAGGATTATTTGGGAATAGGTATCCCTTACCACTGTGTGCAAAAGTTGAAAAATATTACTTCTTCTTTGTTTTGCATACAAATTATCAACATTTTAAGACATTCACCATTAAACACGCAGTAAGCAACAATTATACAGTTTTCTTTTATTGAAAATGTGGCGTAACAGTAACTGCACGGACATTCTGGTTTACACTTGATATGTATGTTCTTAACATTACAAGATATGCATGTCTCTGTTAGGCCTACACCAACTATATGACAATATTCAACATGATTCGAATAGTATTTCATACAATTGAGTATTGACTTCATGGGCGCTCGTTGCCTGAGTACCACACTAGACAGCACTACGACAGATTTTTCAACCTTATTAATTTAAGTTAAATATGTGCAATTTAAATTACAAATAAATTAGAATAATTTCCTTATTCATTTAAATTTCCCCACATAGCCTATATTTGGTCATTATCATTACTATGCCACACTCACCGATGGAATTATGAGACAATATGGAAAAGGGTAATTTACAGTGTTGCTAAAGATAGTTAAAACAAAAACTTAAATTATTTTTCCGCAAGTTGACGGTTTCGACCCTGCGCATTCCGTTCTTGATGACCCTCGATTGTTGATTGTTATGGAATGAAGACTTAAACATCGCTGCTTGAACTGCACAGATTTCAGTATTTACTCTTTTGAATTCTTAAAGAAGACTGATCAGCGGGATTGAGTGTCGACTTTCGCCGAAGACCGTCACCTTACAGGAAATTAAAACTTCTGATTTGGAAAGGACGTCAGGGTACAAAACTGTAATCACGTATTTCATTGATTCTTTCGTGATGCTGTGATGTCACTGGTGTAACAGTAGTACAGAATGGTCCTAAGCATGAGGGCTGTCAAGGAATGTGCGGTGGATGCGGACGGTCTATCTGCAGCCCTGCCCTCGTGGTTCAGCGGAGTATTTAATGAGGAGCAAACATCTATGTTCGTTGTTCCTTACGGAACATGATAATTTTAAAAAGTCCTTATATTTTGAACTTTTCCCTATAAATTTTGCTTTGTAAATCAGTGACTTGCATGACACTCAACTACTTTTGTTTCAAAGACATAACTGCAAACAATATAACTCTTAACTCTTTACGGAGGCGAGTAAGCCACCGTCCTTTCGTTTTGTTAGGAAAAAAAAATTATGTTTTATTCGAAAATAAGGAAGACCTTTCTGTAATTTTGGTTTAAATTCTGCAGGATTTTGAAATGCGTGTTAATAATTTCAGTTCTTTGATAAAGTGGCATGAAAATGCAGGCACAAAGTAACAATCATATGTGGGTCCCTATTTAAAAGAATCTAGTGTGGTGCTTCAGTAACTTGCAAGGCAAAACTTTTCTACGGAAGAATATTATGTTATACTATATTATATTAGTAATGGCTAGTACAATTCACTGGATTGAATCAAGCTGGAAAATACCGGTTTCAAAAGCAAACCCACAAATTTTACGTTTTGGGGCTCCAAGAGTAACATAGTTACATAATATTGATACTTAAAGTCGTTAAAGTTATATATATTTTTACAAGTATTAAATAATGCTAGGCAAATTTAAATTTTTTAATAGTACTTTATTACTTTTAACGTCTAGAACCAACATACGTTTTCACCAGGTGGTGTTTATCAGACGTATAGCTGGAAAAATTCGAGGATGTGAATACTGGTAAAATGAATGCTTTGAAACCGATAGAATGCGTGGTCCTGAACGCTGGCATTGCACCATATTCATTTAAATTTCTTAAAATGGTGGGCATGTACTTGTCTTTGATGGAAAATGTTACGGTCTGACGTTAAGTAACATAAGACAAAAGTTTTAGTTTTGTAGCCACTTATACAGCGTACCTTGATAGAAATAAATTCAGAAACTACAGTTGAGGTTAGCATCACTTTTATTACATATTGGAATGTTGAATTTGTGGCGGGCATAAAAATTACAAGAAAGTAAGTACAGAATAGATTGTTTAGTCTGCCGTGTTCTCTTTGAAGAAAAACTGAATACATAATCATCATCGGAAATTCGGTGAAAGACAGATTAAATGGCCACACAGAGCAATCTAAAGGATTTGAGAATGTAAGTTGCTTATATGATGCGTGAAATTAGACTGGTGCAAATTTCACAGCCAGTTTCCAGAACACCATGATCTTATAAGAGGACAGTGATATGTATATACAAAAATTACTTTTTATGATCACATTGCGATTCCGACAATTATGTAGCACCTAATAACTATCGGACAGATTTTAAAATCCATATAACACAACAACATTATGTCTAATTCATGTGTAAGAATCTACAATTTGCAGCTTACTTTAAACGTGGTAGAAAATCGTATATATTTATAACACGTGTATAGTAAATACATCATCTTTATATTATTCCATAACACATTTATATAGGCCTGACATGAATTGATATGTAATCATTATCAGTATGGTTCGTATATATATACGATAATAAATATATGATAATATAATTATATATATCATATATATAATAATATATATATATATATATATATACACACACACATATATAATTATGCCTCTGCCGTACATATTCGTGCAAATTTTTCACGCTATTCATTCTTCGTGTTGTATTCAAAGATGATATGTAAGTAATGTTTCATTGTACCAAAACGTAGCTTCATACTTTAAAGCTACACAATATGATAGATACTTAATATTTATATTCAGTAATGAAGTAACTTTCTCCCATGAACAATGCATGTACCTCAAATACAAACACAAAGATCCTGTTATGTACTATAATCCTCAGTCGAGCATAATGTGTTTACATATTGTGTGGACAGTACACACGTGTAACTTTTGTCAAGGTCAATCATAGCAATCAAAAGAGAACAGTTTTCTTGTATTGCTTCGTATCTGAAATACTAAAGAGGTTTCATTCATGCAGTTTCCGTCTTAGAGATGGAATTAAGATGTACATCTCACATGCTAAGACACAGCCAGTAGAGTTTAACAGTTCTAATGTCACTTATGGTTTTAAACACTCAAGTATTTGTACCAAATCTGTATCTGCAGTTAAGAGTTATAACCAGAATTATGACAAAATAACGTGTTGTAATTTTAATGTCTGGGAGTTGGTTGCAAATGTAAGCAGAGAAAGATAAATGTGTTTGTAGTAGGAAACATTTATTGCTATACATTAACTTTTCTTAATATAGTGTATAAGATTTTCAAGTTTAAAACACATAACTGATGAGAATTATCACATGATGGGGAATTATATCAAACTTAACACCCCCAAACGCGATGATAAAAAGAAATTATTTTCCTAGTTTCACACATGTGGTAATAAAATCTGAAGATAATCAGTACTGGCAAACGGAACGAAATGTAACTTTTCAGAATCTTGCAGTCTATATACACTATACTATGCATGTAGGATTTATGTAGGCCATCTAGAAAACATTTAAGCAAGCTGTATGAGGATGCAGTTTGCGTGGTTTACATCTGAGGGGGTCAGTATTTGCTCTTTGCTGTTTAGTATATGTGCAATACTTATATACATATATTTACATTCCTTCCGTTTTTCAAACATAGGCTTCCGCGTCTATTTTGACTGGATGGAGATTTCGGAAGCGCTGTCTTATTTCTAGCGAAATTTGAACCGAGCCGAGATATCCTTCTGCGGTCCATTGACCTTTGTTAGTCACGTTATGTGGTCACGCAGTACCTGTAGTGTCCATTAACATTGATATCAAACAATACATAACAAGAACATACAAAATACATACCAGTATCACTTACAGAAGTGCCACTTTCTTCGTATTAACAGTGTCACATCTATTTGATAAAACATCAATAAAGCTTATAGATGAAGCTCTGTACAAAGCTAAGGATATGTATTTTACAACAGGCACCATAGTTTCCTTTTAATTATTTAGCAAGGAGGAGAAGGCCTAGTGAGGGCATTTACTGGTCCAGAATACCAACAGCGACTTCTGCAACACAGCACACAACTGTACGGTACTCAGCAGCATAATATCCACACATGCATTCAACTGCAGTAACCATATGGCTTATATAACTTGGGCAACGTTACATCGAATATCGGGCTATGAAAGTTCACTGGGTGCATGACAGAAATCAGTGTTCGGCTTTCTGAGCTACCAAATGTTTAGAAGGAGCGATTTATAGGCCTACGTGTGAGTTTGTGCTTGCAGACTGCATTTATTTCTATATGAGTTTCAGGCACTATCTTCTAGCTATGAGTATGAAATGTACTGGACTAAAAGACGCATTTGTGTAAGTATAAAATGTATCCACTGGCGGACATTCTGATATGTATGTTACCAATACACCCTGAACTGTCATCAATGCAGATCTTGGCAATTGTAACAGGCTACTACTTCTGGAAATGCAGCAAATACCAACAAACCGGATTCATGCGTTTTATTTTTTGTTGAATCGTTATTATTTATGTATTTTAAATCTAAGTAATGACGTAAATTAAACTTTGCATTACATATAATTCTTATTTGAATGTGTGTGACTTAAGGTACGGTCTGTGACTGTAACCAATTACAATTTTACATACGCATGCTAAACAGGAAACATCTATTTACTCGTGTCATTTACCAGAGTGATATCATGGTCTGAACACACGCAGTAACCTTCCAAACGGCGTGGAATCCAATACACTACACTTTCCGTATATATCATTCATATTAAGGTGTGGAATGGCGGGTGAGTGGAGCACAATGATAGTCACGCCCGTCCAGAGTTGACCCGTGCCACAGTTTATGAATCTAGCGCCATCTGGAAGCATTTAAATGCCTGAACCGCTAGAACTCTTTCAGTGCTATGTACGCGCTCAGTGCTGCTCTCTGTTGTACATTCCTAGAGACAGTCTACATATATGATATGATTTTAGTGAACATCAAAATATGTTATTTTGCATATATAAATATGTTTGTACATTATGCAGTCTATTGCCTCGCTACACTCAATATCTTCCCAATGTCTGTTAGTGCGGTATTTTAATCACTCAGCTTCACATATCTGTGAAGCGAGTCTTTGCTTGTTTACCATAACGCACGACAGGTTCTGTAGTGCACACTGACAGCATTGACAACATACCATGTTTCATAATTCACTTAAGAATACAATATAATATAATTAATCACAATCGCTCGTGCTACAATTACATTTGCACAATATTTTAATATTTACGTGTACCTGTCTCAATGGACTACAATATGGACCAAACACCATAATTACTGTCCGCATTCAATGCACGGTACTGTATATCTTTTAAAAGGATGAGAACTGCGCTCTTCTGGGTTATTACGCAGCGCGTAGTGGCAATTACTTACCGAAGTTTCGGGACAACCTATCGGTCCAAGTTTCAGGGGTCATGATTTTTTTTTTGGATTCTTGACCCCTGATGATGGTACCGTCAGGTTGTACCGAAATGTCGGTAAGAAACTGTCACCACTCGCTGCGTAATAACCCACAAGAGCGCAGTTCTCATCTACTTCGCGACGGAAGCCTGAAATCACATATTTTGAAAGGGTATTTGACTTTGTTACACACTGCGTAATACAAGTGTATTTGCTTAAAAAAGTCTGGATATTGCATTATTTTAGTTAAGTGACAAATAATTTAAATCGTATTAAGTTATTTGCGTCTTTTGGGCGCAGTTACTGAATTTTCCGTACTGCTCGGAAGAAGGTGCTGTATTTGGGTGAGGCAGAAATACACATTTCAAGGGTATGCTATAGTGATACCGAGGAAGAAAGTATTCCTGCTAAGAAGGGCGTTTGATTAGTCGTAGCTGGTGGGAAGACTGAAGAAGATTGCCCAGAGCCCATGTGGCTTTAGGTTTCCAAGAACGTATCGTTCTTTGAGCCCCACCAGTGGGTGATGTGGAGATACTGTACCAGGAAGAGAGTAACTGTGAACTGATTCAGTTATCCTGAAGATGGAAGCAGAACTTTCATCTGCAATGTCAGAATATTTAGCCACAACTCAGTGCAGCAACCAAAAATGTGAGCATGATTCTGTTAACAAGAGCCGTGATAGCCTGAGGACCAATACTGTGACTCCTGGACTGAAGGTAGACGCCAGCAAAAAGATCATGAGAGAAGTACGAGTACGCCAGTAGCACATTCACACCGTAAACACTTCGTTCGCTATTTGCTCGTTGGATTTTCCATCTGTCGGGCACCGTTTAAGTGCCGAACTAAGGGAGCCACCTCTAGTTACCAGAGCACACGATTTTATCGCAAGAGGCGGTAAAGGCAAAATTGTCCCCTTGCATACCACAAAGTTCATTCTTAAGCTCAAAGTAGATGGAAGTGAGTAGTAAAGTTGACGTCCCGGCTGCTTTACCCCGGAGATAAAAATCATTGGTACTCTTTGAATAGTAGACTAGGACACCTGGACTGGATGCTTTGGAGAAAAAATAAATCTCGGCAGACTAACTGAACTTGAGGGTGACTCAAGTTGGAACATTTTGGTAGAAGGTCACCTGAAGATTTGGAATACTTAATAACGGTCTTTGAGCGAAATCTGCATTTTCCAAAGTAATTCACGGCCGACTGAATAGTGTTCTAATCTTGTTGCTGTGACTTCTTTCCATAACGAAGCCATAACCCAGTAATGAAGAGATAGCTGGGAGAACGTTCAAACCCCCGATCAAGTTTAGCGCACAGAACTGTTAAAATTGCATTTGGATTCACATCTGTCGTAGGTACGTGCACTACTACCACAACTGTCAAGGTCGACCCAGTCGGGTGTTCTACGAAGAAGTGACACGAAGAGCAGAACCTCAGGAACATCTGATGTGGAAATGATGGAAGGTCGCCTATGACAAGTTGCCGGAGTTCATTGTCTTGTTAACCTTCAAAACTGGCCAAGAAATATTTAAAAAAAAACAGCACTCCACAAGGTTTTCGAAAGGAATTCGCGCAACAGTTACGTAAAGCGGAAGGATGTTCTGTCTTTCATTTATATCTTGTGTAAAGTCAAATTGTTGTCACTAAATTTGCTGCAGCATCATTGTCACCGCGCGTGTGACTTATCACGACGCTCAGTTTACGCTTTTTAATTTTGAGCTTCGTCTTCTGGGGTTTTTACACCGTGTAGTATACTTGGGTCGTTGTGAAGATTCGGAGAAGCTTATAACTTCTGTCTTCAGGGAGAATGAATTTCATTCTGGTGGACCAGGCATGGAGCAGCCATAAAATGTGTGGAAAAACCAAACAGCTTACACTACACGAGAAAAATCCCAAGATGTGACGCAATGTAAAGAACACGCGGGATGGAAAACTTAAAAATTTAACAATGTGTGAAGTAATTTATTATTCTTAAAATATTTTAATCAGTCACAACACAACCTAAATATACCGTCAATAATACATAGTTCTGGCTACATATTTCGGTTTCATCAAACCATTTACAGACCAATATTTATTATATGAAGGTGTATTCAAAGTGTGCGTACATTATGGGATCTCATATTGTTTACACTAATAAAAACTACAATCATACCAGTTTTTAATAATTTTAATTCCAAGTTAAAGTATTTTTAAAATCTACTGACAGAATATATTTTTAAAAACATATGTAAAAATCAATATCAGTGCGTAGGTACTTCCATAGTAATTCTTGCATATGTTTTTAAAAATATAGTCTGTCAATCGATTTTAAAACTGCATTAACTTGGAATTAAAATCATTAAAATCTGGTAGGAATTTAGCTTTTATTAGTGTAAACAATATGGGATCTTATAATGTATGCACACTTTGAATGTACCTTCATATAATAAATAATGGCCGAAACATGTAGCCAGAACTATGTACACGTATTACTGACTGTATATTAATGTTTTGTTGTGAGTGAAAAAAGTACTTTATGAATATTGAATAACGCAACGGGATGGCTCCTATAAAAAAGTAGAAATTCATGTTTCCAAATATTATCACATAACACTGACATACTTCCTGCTATTTTTTCCCCCCGAGCGTACCAATGTTTTTGTTTTTCAAGAAAGAAGGAGCGTTCTACAACAGGCCTACATGTAATCATGGTGTGGCAGTTTGTTTCATTAATTCATATTCAGGGCTTCCTCCTCATCACGTTCCTCAGTTTTTGAAACTCGCGACTGTATTGTAATCAAATTAACGTCATATTTCTTCCAGCATTTTCTTCGTCTGTGCTGAAAGCTGAAAGAAGCTCTTTCTAGTTCAGTTAATTCTATTTAGTACCTTTGCCTTCCACAGTACAATTCTTCTGCAAATTTTTTGATAACATCTAATACATTTTCTTTGTGTGTAACCTGGGACTTTCACAGAACTCTAGATGTCGTTGGAGGCTTCTGGAATATAAAGAATGTGGAGTGGCAATTGTTCTTGGCGATCCGCACTAACATGCTTCCTTCGTCTTCAGAGTATTATTCTAGGACTACACCGAAGATGGAGGCTGCAAATTCTTTCGAAGCATCGGTAACAAATTACGAGTAAGCACGACATTATATCAGGAGATTAATCTACACTTTTGTCTTTCCGTTCCATATTAAAATGAAAGGAAACCCGATAAACTTCACTCACGGGGCTAAGATATAGGTCTTTTATCGACGTGTGAGGTGTGGGTGGGTGTGGCTAAAAGTGTGCCACCGTCACCCCCAGTCAACATGGTACAGTGCAATGTGGACTGCAGGGTGACGGAGGCACATTTTAGCCTTTTTTTGCCCCGGTCCCAGAACACAGTGAGATAACTCCAAGTGATGAAGACTGAATATGCACACAAAGGCAGATGCCATAACGTTTTATTCACAGTTACAGCCCTCCGAATAAAAGCCAGTTGGATTTCCCGAGCATCACTGAGGAGTCTATGAAAAACATCGGCTTTTTCCCCAGAGAACTGCTTAGAAATTATTCGCATGTTAGGCTGCATACGTAAATGACAAGCTTCTGCTGCTGCTTGTTCACTGCACCGGACTCAAACGGTCTTCACTATATTTTGCGCCAGAATTTACTGGTGGTATAAAATAACAGCACGCAAAAAGTGTAGGTATATTAATCATATTCTTTTATTACTTTAGTAGAATAGGCCTGTGTTTTATGGCGTCTTATGGTTGTAAGGTCTGAGATTCTCACAACATTAAATATGATGATTGCTATCCAATGGGCCGTGACACCGTTTAGGGTGCGGACTCAAAGTGCTGTCTCTAGGAGACCAGTCAGACTACACGGCGTCACGATAGCAGGAAAAGTCTTCATACATAAGTTACAGTGTCATGTGTAGAGGAATGGCAGACAGTAATATTTGGTCCATTGCAACACGTTTCCACAGCATTCGCACACTCCATACCAGCTGATATATCTTACTCTAGAACAGTGCTACCAACAAACTTGTCAGAATAATGAGGGTAATTAACAAGTGATTTGGTCCCAGTACAATACAAGCTGTTCCAGCCAAGCTGTTTACACCCAGTGTCTTGCTCTCAATCATCTCGCCAGGGCAGGCAAATTCAGGATCTGAAACAGGCGGTTGTTTTGTGTTATTTCTATGTTGCTCTATCCTAATGACACACACACACTATGCGTTATCCTTTTGGTATTATTCTTACAGAACACACAACACTCTGCTCTTTAACGCTTTAAACTCCGAGTTGAATCCAATCTGCCATCTCCTAGCATTATTAGAAGCTCACCATATTCTCCACATTAGCAGGATAAGGGTTAATCTGATATTTAGGACTGGACACGTATTTTGTTGACCCTGTTCACTAAATGTGTCAGTACTCCATTAGGATGTCTCCCTTGAGGGCGAAAACATGTAGGAGTGCAAAAGTGTAAATAATGTGACTTACAAAGCGTATATTGGGCTATTACTTTGTCATCCCACAGCTCTTATCGTCAGCAACATTTTAAATTCATATGGGTGATAAACCTTTACTCATGAAATAAATTTCCTACACATTTTATGAATAATGAAGCCCTTTGGAAGTGTTCTGTCTTAAAATCATATCTGACTTTCCTTTGTTCTTAACGAGTGGCAATTTACAAACATACAAAACAGCATGTACAATTATTGTTTAATTACGTCAATCTGTAACATTTTTGTGATGCGGACGTAAAGAAAAATTATTCTTTTTGAAGTAATAATAGTTGAAAATGAGGACGTAATATATATATATATATATATATATATATTAAATATATACGAGATCTGTAAATAAAGTAATGAGACTGCCTGCTTATCGCAGGATCTGGCAATACTGCGGGCTTGCCCATCACATGAAGGTTAGATAAGAGTCTCATAGACTTTTAGTATGAGTTTCAACTCGCTAGCATCAACACGCTAATTTTAGTGCGGTTTCTTGTGAAGCAGTTTTTGTGTGTGTGTCACGGAAATGGAAGAGCGCAATTTCGAGCAACGATGTGCAATCAAGTT
>Ga0268261_10004216_pt1 | contig 10740 bp, 3 predicted proteins | sample TergutNc150P1_FD_190353 | JGI IMG/M metagenome (GOLD analysis project Ga0268261, IMG submission 190353) | Nasutitermes corniger P1 segment gut microbial community from laboratory colony in Florida, USA - Nc150 P1 (SPAdes) (version 2) | ecosystem: Host-associated > Arthropoda: Insects > Digestive...
TTCATTCTGCAAAAAAAAAAAAATAAATAAAATAAAATAAATAACACCACACAATTTCAGTTGCATAATACCATACTGTATACCTGTCATTCATTGAACAAATTTCCTGATGTAGAATGAGATAATTCTTTAAAAACTTAGAGTGTAAGTAGGGATTATTTTTCTTTTGTTGTTTTTTCATTCTATTTTCATAGAAAGAAAACTGAATTCTCTTTTACTGGAGATTTTAATTCAGATTCCCCCCAAAATGTACTTGACACTTTCAAAGTTTTTTTGCTGGAATATGATTTCATATCTCTAGTTAACAGAAGATTCATTAATATTATCAATGAAAAATGTAAGAAACCATTTGTTGTTTTGAATTGAGTCTTTAGATGGAAAATATTATTTTCTGCTTCTTTACCTCTGTTTTCGTTCTGCACAATATTGTATAAACTAATACTTTTCAGTTATTTCTGACGGTTCTTCATAGACAGTAACAAACATACACGAACTTATTACATAAAAATAAATAATTATATATATATATTTTTGTGTTTGTTAATTTTAATATGTGAAAAAGGTCTTTCAAATGGACTCTTGCCTGTAAGCAAAATATATGTAATTCGTTCGTGTTACATGTTTCGCCCAATATATTATTATTATTTATTCACATGAAAATGATTTTGGGAAATGCAAACAATTAAGAAATTCATCGTTCAAAATCCAAACAACCTCCTTTCTCTCGTCCCTCAAAGGGCCAATATAACAATATTTGATGCTATTGTTTCCCATTTTTCCTATATTTAATACTTCCTAATTTTTCAGAACAAATCTTTCTGCTACAGTATACATGTGAATTACTGTAAATTAAGTAGGAATGATGATATACGAAAATACTATTTGAAAGATTTTACAAATCGGTGTTTTAATGGTGTTCTTTTTGACAAGGTTATATACATATCAACTCAATAAAATTTAGGCAGAATTAGCACTGTGGGTTTTAAATTATTTCCAAAGCTGCGTAGGTGGGTTTTCATCTTCGTTTTCCATAACATTCACAGAAAAGAGTCGAATTTTCGTAAAACGTAGGACTGACCACACACCTTCCAAAATACTTTTTATAAAACCTGGTTATATAGCATTTGAATTTAATCAGAAAAACACCTACCATTTCCATCAACCCTTTGTTTTAGCTTGCTAAAATAATTCAGATTTATGTTTTTAAGTGGCTCACGCTGATAGCCCCGCACTTTGTTGACAAAGAGTGGTAGCATAGGGCATTAAATTCTAAAATGCCATCTAGTTGATCACATCGAGATTTTTCGAAGCAGCTTACAAACGTGCAAAATACGTGATAAATAATATGAAATGCTCTGGGAATTACGGAAGAGAATATTATTAGAAATTACAAGCTTGTATAGTCTGTAAATAACAACGTTTGGTAAAGTATTTAGTAAAAAACATCTACAACTCCATGGCAAAGTGTCAATTTTAAATACGGAGATTCTGAATAGACTAAATTTTAAAGAAAATAAATTACAGAAAACAAGAAGCAAGATGTTTTTAACACAAATTAAAAAGAAACACCTTTCACGAAATAGAGAATGAAAATCAATATTAACACAACCAAAAAAACAGTATTTCCTGAAAATCGAAAATAATACGTTTTCCAGCATTTGAAATCTAATATTGTCTTATTAAAAGTAGGAACATAAACATTCCTTAAGGGATCTGGAAATAAGCAGTTAGTATTTAATAAAGTAAGCAAATAATACCAATTTTTAAAAATTAAAATGCCATTTTTTTCCACTGCTCGATGCTGAAGTTGTAAGCAATGCTCTTCTGCGGATTTCGACTTTTTGCCATTTGAAACAGTGCCACATTCCACAAGGATTTAATCAGCAATTTCAAAAGTTCCTTTCGCTTCTTTCTCCCCCTTTACAACTAAAAACGTCGACCGATACATGCTCACACTTGCACTAATTCTTAATTTATTTATATGTTTGGGAACCATTTGTCATGTAACGTCGACGAATGCAAATTGTAATTGTCACTGTTCCACAGTTGTGACCTCCAAATTAACAATCAACAGAGAGGGACCAGATTCAGGCACATTTTTTAGTAACTCTCAGTTCTATTATCGGCTGCAACAGTTTCTAAAATTGTTGTGGAATGATCATAATTTATTGAGTACCGAATACACAATAAACGGAAGAAAATTTTTCAGATCACTATAAGAGTTTTAGATAGAAAAAGACGTGCGAAACTTTTGGTACAAACAAAGGCACAGATGAAATGTCGTCAAAGAACTTTCTGGCAAATGGCTTAATTTTGAAGTTTTTTTTGGTCTGACTTCGCGCCAGCCATATTTCCATTATCTGTACTTAAACGACCTTCAGGCAAAAAATATTTTACATTGCCAATACAGTAAACGGATCATAAGAGTACACCGTACAATGCAAAATATTACATTTTTCTAAATAATGTAAGACAGAAAATTTATTCTTCTGACTGTTAGAATTAGAGGTAGAGTCTGTGTGACAAATAGAGCAGTATAAGTGTCATTTCACAACCAAAATTTTGTAGGTTTTACCATTAAATAAACGGCACTATTTTTCTTAACATACTAAATTATCATTTCTAAGTATTCACTAAAACTCTACAGTTATTTATTGCTTTCATAACTGAATTTAAAATATCATGGGATTAAAACATTTTATGATAATTTGTTCAATTAAAAAACACAAATTCCAGCATATTGTTTATATAGGAATGTGTATTTAAAGAGAAGGATCTCGTGCACGGCACATTATTGACTGACGCACTGCAGTTAAGTATCTGCTGACGAAATGTAAGGGAGCGCATGATTATGTTTTTGTTGGAAACAAAATTGACAAAAATAGTTCAATATATATTGTACTAATTCAATCCAATTACACTTGACTGTGAAGCTTCTAAGTTTCTAATATTAAGCTTTAACTGATTCTGCAGAATAGTCAATGAATTTATCAGTACAGGTAGTACATAATTTTTTGTTAACAGTAAAATATATTACCTTAAAGAAACATAACGAAAAGTACTTCTGCCTTTATAAATTTTATCCTACTGACGTATAATTTTTGCATAGAATAAATTTTTTAAAAATATCTTAAAGGAACTCGAATATTGTGTATGGCAACAATCGTAAATATCTAAAAAAAGGATGTCCTATAGGGAACTATTCAAAGCACCTTAAATTTAGCACTATGTATGAATGAATATCAACAGTACGATTAATTATTGATTGTAATGAAAATATATAGTATAATTTTAAATAAAATTTAATTTTGTGGCAATTTCTTAAATTCCCGATACGGAGAAATTTTATTTTTAATTTTTGGTAAATTCTTTCGGTCTCATTTTAATTTAGCTTACAAGAATTAATCTCGCTTTTTTGGTTCAATTGGAAACAAATGTTCAGTCGAAAACATCTTATATTCTCTATCAGATTCTATAGATCGAGAATAAATGTATTGCTGAAAAAAATCGCATTCCAGTCTACTTGTATTCGACTAAGAATGTAAGTGGTTTTCTACTGAAAGTTTATTAAATTTCTTTATATTTAGTTTTATATTTACATAAGAAAGTAAGAAAGACACACACAATGCATAGCTCTTTGTAAGTTTCCCCTCCATAATATATAAACTAAAGTTTCGAGAAGATTTTTATACATACAATGAGGCCTAATTTACTCTACCAAAGAAGGTATCAGTAGTGTGATTGGGACAAAATTAGTAATTCGTTTTGAGGCTCCCATACGGCATATTATACTTTACTACCACATGAGAATTAACATTTTTCACAATTGTCTGCATGGAAAATAAGTAGGAAGTGTTTCAAAAAATATATTCATAGACACTTCTAAAGCAATGAATACACACACTTCGAATAGAACACTTTCTCTTCTATCACATTATTTTAAAAAATAGCTTCCATAATTATATTTCTGTAACAGTTCTCTATTTGTACGTAATTTTCAGGGAATTAGAATGGCTCAATTTAACCACAATGGAAAATCACATAATCGAAATTCATTTCAAAATTACGTGCATTTCAAGTAACCTATTCCACCAAAACTCCCATATAATCTACCAAAGTGCGCGGTGCCACGCCCAAGAAGGCAAAAAATTAAGAGTGAAAAGGTAACCTAAAATTCGAAACGAATTTACCATTAAATTTGGCACACACAAAAGCAATATTTTAAGCAAATCGCACAAACTTCCACAGTAAAAATATGAAATTTTTGGATATGTGTCATTTTCTTTTATTTTCCTCTTTGAATTTTACGTTTTCCCAGTGTTTGTGTTGATAGGTCCGTATAAAATGAGAGGATAAACTATCAAAGTACTAATTTAGCACTTGATAATTGTCATTCCTGATCCTTAGTAATAAAAGTTCCTACTTATAAAATTTCATATTCAAAGAATGACCTATATTTCTCAGTCTGACATACAAATTACCATAACATTTTAATTGTGGCCTGATTTCTTTCTTTAGAGTGGTTTAAACAAACACAATTTTATAAAAAATTCATCATAAAGCAGAAAGCACCTACACACCAGAATTTCAAAAGTAGATAGAAAGCATGTTGCATGTGATAAAGATTGGAGTTGTAATATCCATCAAGCGGACGAACGATAGCTATCTTCCAAGATAATCATTTATGATGGCGCATGGCAAAGAAATCCATTAGCTGTATAGACCTGTTCCAACCACTCTATAATTAAATTCAGAACCTCGCCTAAACAGTGCGTCTCCATGAATCATTATCTTTAGAAGACCGGTGTTACAAACTACTCTGTCTTCTAACCTGCACAACAAGGGTTTAGATTTGTTGCTATCCAAGAGCGTAGATTCCTTCAGCAAACATATCAGGTAAGGAAATTCATACATCCTTTTGATACCTTGCGCATTTCAAACAAACTTCAAACGATGGACAAATCAGAAGATGTCTTTGTGCTTTTGATGCTTCCGTTTCGTCACCATTCCCGAAAATGAAATTATATCATTGTGGATAGGCAAGCCTAACACCTGAGACGTAGAGTTCATCCATATATTGAACTGGTGTTTGTACGCGGAGTCAATAAGAACACTTGTGGAAACGCTTGGACCACTGTGCTGTAGGCCACAGAGAAAAACACTGGCCAGAAATAACGAACGCAGTGTCGGAGGAACTGAACTTTGATATTGTGAATTTCGTTGTCATATATAAAGGACAAATAAAGAAAACATGTAATTTTATAGGAAAAACCTAAGGTAATGTATTATAAGAAAAACAGAAAAAATATTAATAATGTGTTGTGTTCTGTTGTAGTGAAATTACGAAATATTACATAAATTTACACATTTAAAAAATACAAAAATTATAAAAAAAAACATCAATTTTGTATCATCTCATTCAATGTCACCTTTACGGATTTTGTTGGTCGATACATTGGTATAAACTGAATGAATAGAATCGTCTAAATGCCAATGACCAATATCATTGGTTACTAGAAAAATAACTATTTCGTCACAGAATTTAAAATATCAAAATTACGTAAATTTTACAAATGAGGAAACCAAAATAAATTGTATTCACGTGCAGTTAACCCAAGCAAGATAGGCTGGCTGCTGCGTACTTACTCTTCTGGTAGAGTTCATTTCTGAAGCAGAAACAATATCGAAGCCTTTCCTCTTGCACATCATCTAAAGTTCTGTTATAATTAAGAACATATTCAAAGAGAAACAGTTCGGCTGTGTTTCTAACTTATCAATAATTCAGATGTGGCTGCATGGCAAGCTGACATAATAACGTGTAATGTGAAACAAATAACTGGTTTCAAGAAATAACATGCAAAGGAATCGGACGCACTTTACAAAACAAATATTCCGATTTCATAATTTCTTTCCTGCTTTAAAATTATGTACAAAATCAATAGACATAAATTATGGATAATACAGATAAAGTTTCTAAATTACCCAAATTAATACAGCTTTCTGATGTAGACGTCAGAAATGGTGTATAATTTACTTGTATATGCCTATACCTTAGTGTTTTTAGTAAAAAATATTACTACTAATTTAGGCGTTTGTCTGACTGTACGCTGTAGGTTATGGTCCTGACCCGCTACTTGTTCCAAGGAGGGTTCGGAGATGAGATAAGCTAATATTACATTTGTCATGTCTCTTCGTCTGCATGGGACAACTCGGTTCCCATAAAAGTACTTTCATTAAGTTTGATATTACGGAATCATCCAAAATTCTTTGCAGAAAATTCAATAAACTTAATATTTTGTAATAATAATTGGAACTCTCTTTAGATGTGGCTGCATGACAAGCAGTCATAATAAGGCATAAATCGAAAACAAAACATTTATTTCAAGAAATAATATGTTAAGAAGTAGAACATATATCAATAGACACGAAATCTGATATCACAATCTCATTCCTCCTTTTAATTGTGAACAAAATCTATATATATAAAATTATGGAGAGTAGAGATTTATTTTTCTATATTACCCCGAATTTATGTCTCTTATAAATGCAGGGGTCAGAGTAACAGAATTAAATGGTTTATGATTTTTGTATATCCGCCTACATATTGCGGCCTTATAGAACATAACACTACTAATTAAGCGGCAGCCTCAAAAGAGGAAAGGTATACACCTGAACCACGATATTTTTCTTAGGCTTGTTCGAAAATGTGATAAGCGGCTGATAGCTTTGCCATGACTCTCCGTCTGCATGAAACAACTCGATTCCCACAAGGAGAATTGTCATTAAATTTAATAGTACAGTATATTCCAAAAAATTTCCGATAATTCATTTTTATTAATATCTTACAAGAATAATTAGAATATTTGTTTATATCTAAGCATATTTATTAAAACAATTTCCCAGAATTATTTTCAGAATAAAACACATTTTAGGATAACCTAATAGGGGAAATCAATACACGCAATTAATTCTCAAAACTCCCCCTTCTCACAAGCTCGTGCCTTTTATGAGATAAGGTGAAACAAATTATGGTATAGTCAGACAGGATACAGTTGACAAAATATACGGCGCATGAGTGATGCATATTGGACGATTAGAGCCACAAACACCCAAAATAATACCTTAATCAAAACTTTTCTACGTTGATATATTTTGCGCGGAACGTGTCTCAATATTACGTACGTTCTATGTGCACCGGCGGTCTTGTTAGATCTCTCCTAAAGCAAAATGTTCTGCGGAAGTAACTAGAAGTCTTAGTGTGTTAGAATTAGCTGCACAATATGGCGCGTGATCGATTGACAAATACTTTCTGGACCATTAGTCGATAATCATTCTTTATTTCACTTTTCGTGACACATCACGATCTGTTACAGTGCTCACGTAAAATAACAAACAATTCAGTCACACACAAATCAACGAATGGCACACTACAATGCTACATCTGATGATTCCTAACGAAACTAAACGTAGAAAGCAGGGTACCATTTATTAAATTAAGCTCCGTTGTCTGAAGTGCTTGTAGTATTGTATTATGCATGTTGAGTATGCTAGTAACAAGGCCAAATTTGCAAAGACGTTGTAAAATATTTCGTCATTTGCCTGGCCACAGCACCGCTATGAGGTTGGTTTGAGAAAACTCGTATTATTCTTATGAAACGTACAGGCGTTTTACACTAAGCCTATCCACAATATGTTTTCTGTTCGGAAATGAGACGTTAGTTTCGAAACCACAGCGAGCCAATAAATTTGCCAGGTAGAATCTAAACTATGAGAAGGACGCAATAATTGCTTTTCCCAGACAGCCCACGCTCAATAATATAAAAACTTAAGTGATCTTTTATGCTGCAGGCCAAAATGTTGACCAACCTTACTAATATAATATTTTATGTAGAATAACATTGATTATACAGAGGCGATAATTTGAAATTTACATAATGCTCTAATATTTGCATCTTCCTGTTACTGGCTACTGCTTACTCTTCATATACATCAGGTGAATGATGCCAGAGTATTTAATAATTTATCGTGCAAAATTAAGTGTTTGGTTCTCAGGCACATATTGTGAATAGATATTTGTGACATACAACAGTAATTAGAGACATTTAATATTAAATTCAAATCAAATTATTTTAATAACAACCCTTGATTAATGTAATTTTATTAATATTAAAACTTTAGTGATTTCTTAAAACTTCCGTGTGGTAAAAATGTTAATATTAGGTTATGTAACGGACACCAAATTTTTAATTTTTCTGCGAAATTTGCGAAAAATGTTCCTAAATCACCCTAAGTATTTTTAAAATTGAGGTACACTTACAAATTTTAACTGTTGAATGTAGTACTGTATACATAATGCTGGATTTTGCTTGTATAAAAACCTGTTGGAGATAAGAATTTCTGTACCAAACGGATTCGCACTGGGGCTACCTAACCTCCTGTACAAAGGAAACCTAATATTTTTCCCCGGGCTAAATCAGCCGGGTAGTCGCCTTACTCACCCATCCATATTTAGAGCGGAAATTAAAGAAAGACTAGAGCTATAAATTTACTACACGCCTGGATCTTCATGCCTTAGGATAACATTTGGTTATACGGATAACATTTGGTTATACAAAATTTCCGAGATCTATTGCATTATGAAAATTAGGAATAATTTCATTTATCTCGGATTTGTAAAAAATTAGATCGTACAATATTTCATCCTTATTACTGCAAGACTATTCGCTTCTTAAAGAAATTAATCTCACTGTAGTACAAATTTGATGTGAAGCCAAATGAATTATATTTCGTCAATTACGTGTACAGGCGTCCAGAATAAATAACAAAGCCGAAAAATATCAAAAGAGAGGATTTTTCGATTAAAAAATGTTTTACTCAATAGGACAAAGGATTTTCGTGATTCCAAGACAATCTAATCCCTGTTAGGAACATTAACTACAGTAATTCGCTAAAATAGCCTGTTCTTCTGGCTGACACTGCCTCACGTTTTCAGACATCAAGTCAAATCTCACCTGAGCGTTTCCGTCAAAAACACAGGGCCTCAAAACTGGTATATCATGATTAATTTTACAAATCCTTCTCCTTTAATTTCAGGTAATAGTAGTCAGTCTTTTCTTACACTATAGTCCAGAATAGTGCACGAAATCGTGTGCGCGTCAGTTAGTGTGTTTCTGCAGAAAGGGGTGAGACGGTAGTATAAGCCTGCTTCAATATTAGCTGCTAATCATGTGACTGAGATAGGAGTGCCGTGATATTTATGAGAATCGCGCTGAAGGATGTCATTTACAAAGTCGGGAATTTGTTGATCTAATCCTGCTATACACTGGCCTATATCATTATTGATCCTTGCAGTTTACAGGACAGTGTTTTAACCCTGCGGCCTCCTGCAATGAAACGCCGTATGATTTGTTAGATGTTGGTCGGTATCCGCTCTCATACCGAAAGCAGGAAAGTTCTCCGAAATTAAGAAGACCCTTTCACAGAAAACACACCATATCACCCTACATAGTATTCTGCAAATGCAACCTTATTACGAAGTTCAAATTTATGACCTTCCCTTGTTAAGTATGTGGACAAATATTTGCAAAAAAGAATAGGAAAATATCATTAAATTTCCTTCTTAGTTGTCAATATCACAGTGTTCAACAGCGTACCGCTGAACAGCAAAATCCCCAACTGTGCATTTATACTGCATTTTGCTGTGTGTTACGTGAAGACCGCTAAACTGTGATGTGATTGTTATTAGGTAGGTCTACTGTGAGACAGTTTACAACCGGTGGAAACAATTATTTATTTAGAGCATGGTCAAAATTACTTTCTGGAATGTAGAAGTACATATGTTGCCGAATGAGAGGGGACAGAAGCATCTGGTAAGGGGATGCAAAAGGTCAGTAGGATAGCAAGAGGGTATGGTCATAGGGCAGAGAGTGAGAGAGAGTCATATGTGAAAGAAGATAGAGATGTACTTGAAGAAAGAGACAGTTAGAGATTAGAAGAGGATAGGAGGCGCGGTAAACATTTACAAAGGAGAATTATACTTGTTACGTATTTGTCAACGTCAAGTTTAATGGGATTTTGAAGTTTGCTAGGACAGTTAAAATTCGAGGGTTTGACACTTTTTCGTAATATAAATCACGAGGGGGTGGATACCGTGTTAACTACGGTCGCATATTAAAAATGTCCTGTAGAACGCGTCTATTTGGGGTTTACATGAGTTAAACCAAAAACATACAGCGTCAGTCAGAGGAACCAATGTGGAGAAAGAATACAAAATTTTAAAGTTTCGGCCTACTACGAGAATACTAAATCTACGGGGAGCCAATTAGGTTAGTTAGGCAAATTAAAGTAGAGGAAGTTTTGGACCAGGGAAACTTAACTTAGCTTATTGTCAAAAGACGACAAGCTTTTCGATTATCATAGGAGTTGGATGTGCTTGTGCATAGCTCCATATTTAGGCCTGATTAACAGACAAAAATTCACATAATTAGAAATTTATAAGTGTCATACGGGGGTAAAATGAAGACAAATAATATTAACCCTTAGAAGCCCGAATTAAATCCCATCTGCTATTTGCTGGCATTATTAGGGGCTCACCATTTTCTCCACGTTAGCAGGATAAGGGTTAAATTATTAAACTTTAGGTGACTAATGTCATATATATATATATATATATATATATATGGAGCACCCATTCTTGATGTTTCTAGATCACACACAACGACGCAACACAGTCGGTAGGAC
>Ga0268261_10004217_pt1 | contig 10740 bp, 3 predicted proteins | sample TergutNc150P1_FD_190353 | JGI IMG/M metagenome (GOLD analysis project Ga0268261, IMG submission 190353) | Nasutitermes corniger P1 segment gut microbial community from laboratory colony in Florida, USA - Nc150 P1 (SPAdes) (version 2) | ecosystem: Host-associated > Arthropoda: Insects > Digestive...
GTACTCACAGAAAACCATGTCCCAATCTCAGTTTTTTACCATGTTTCCCTCATGGATTGGCCTGGGATAGAACGTGGGCCTGTTGGTGAGAGGTTGGCAGCAATGTTCGGAGTCATGGCACAGTTCTCTGTACACTATTAATCTAAGAGCTGTACCACTGAAATTGATTACAGTAGGCATTTGTTAATTGCAGTTTTCCCGGATCATGCTCAGCTCACATGACAGTCTATGGAAAATTACTGTCACGGCACACTGGAATGTCGAAAAATAAATTGTTCCACATCATTTGTTGCCTTCATTGATATATCACGGAATCTAAAGTTTTCTTTTTGCGTTCTGAACCATGTTGGGACTGAAATAAAATCAGAAGCATTTTATTTCATTTGGTTATTAAAAGGCATGAAACTGAGCGTGGCAAATATGTTTTAATTTTATGGAAATGGGAGGAATTCATATGAAATTCAGGGAATGCCAACATGTATAAGATAGCAGATGGGTGCAGGTATATGTAATCACACTGTGTTTGCACAGTGGCAGCATTTCTAACATTTTGGAGCTATGCAGCTTGAATCTCAGCTGTAAGTCCTGTATTCTGAATGAGATTTCCTTTGTTTTCCTCACCCCCCTCTAATTTATCATGCACATTAATCTTACCTTGACTTAGAGATGCTAAGTTGATACAGTGTAACAAAAGCAAACAGGAAGGCTTGATCAAAAATTGTGTGAGATACTGCGGATTTTGTTTTAAAATTGAGCTCAAAGGTACAACCATTCGTACTGTTGAAAGCTGGAATGAGGATATTAAATTTCTGTGTGTTATATTCTGTCTCTTTAATGAAATGAAATAAATAAAGGATAGAAGAGAAATATAGTGATATCCAGTCACAGCTGTATGTTGTGTGCCGTAATTGATTGTACATTAGCCCATTTGGCTAAGTGTACTTTATTCAGACAGAAAAATGTTGTAGGACAGCTTACAAGGTCATTTTTATTTACTGGATGATGTCATATGTAATGACTTCTTTGACTTGATATGCTGTGTTTATATGTAGAGTTTCCGGCTCTGAGAAAATACTTAAAGTGTGAATTGCTGGAGGTATGGTATGCTGTTTGCATTTAAAATAAGAAGAAATTGAAGAGGTAGTTGGCTCTGTACCAGTTTTTGTTACTGTCAGCACAGTGTTGTGACATCTTATTCGTTACTGGCATTACCAGTGTTCATTATATTGCACTCTGTTACCAGTGCCTAGTGTATTTTGTATACAATATATCACATGCATGCACACACTACAACAAAATGCAGATCTGAGATGTAGATTGAACTTGTTTGAATAAGATATTTGTTTCATGTATTAGGTTCTGTATTACTCAGAGTTACATAATTTATATTTTCTGTTGTTAGTGAATAATATTTTTTCTTTAATAGAGTCCATCGTTCCTTCTAGGAACATAGGTTGTCTATGAGTCCTTTCCACTTCCGTCTGTCGGCTGCTAAGAACCTTAGTGAATAATATTTTTTTTTAAATAGAGTCCATCGTTCTTTTTAGGAACATAGGTTGTCTATGAGTCCTTTCCACTTCCGTCTATCGGCTGCTAAGAACCTTAGTGAATAATATTTTTTTTTAAATAGAGTCCATCGTTCCTTCTAGGAACATAGGTTGTCTATGAGTCCTTTCCACTTCCGTCTATCGGCTGCTAAGAACCTTAGTGAATAATATTTTTTTTTAAATAGAGTCCATCGTTCTTTTTAGGAACATAGGTTGTCTATGAGTCCTTTCCACTTCCATCTATCGGCTGCTAAGAACCTTAGTGAGTAATATTAAAGTGAGAAATTGAACATTATGGTACTGATATTAATAATTTGTTTTGACAGTTGCTGGTATCTCAGATGGAGCCTCGACCGATGCGAACATTCCGAACTGAATTCAATATCTTTGAGTCATCTACAACAGATACCACAGATTCCAGAACATACAATAGTACCGTTCATTACACAGCACAGTCAGAGTGAGTATTGCTCAGATTTATACCTTGAACACTGGCACTTTTAATTCAGCAGTAGTTGTGTGTTTCCTCTTTTTCTCCAGTTGATATTCTCCACCAATATGTATGTGGGTGCACACATGCATGCTCGTGTGTAGGAACCAGTTGTATTTAAGGACATGTAGGGAAGAATTTATGGAAAGCATTTTAACTTTCACCTGTCCTTGACTGCTGTAATGATTGTAGTTTTATAGTTCAGTTTATTTATTAATCTGAATATCATACATATGATAGTAGACTCGTCAATAGCTAGGAATATACATAAAGAAAGATAGGTTATTAACAGTATACTATAACATATTACAAATGATATCAGAGCTGAATACCTGTAGTGCAGAAAGCTTACTTAGTATTCAGCTGATCGAGTAACACAGTTACAGGGCTACAAATTTTTCTACTGAATAAAAGGCGTGCCGAAGAAGGAATGATTTCAGTTGTTTTCTGAAGATTTTGTAACTCTCTATTTCTTTTATGTAGTCAGGAAGTTTGTTGTATAGTTTAGATCCCAGGTTTATTACACTCCTCTTATATAAGTCAGTCTTGTATGATTGGATGTAAATATCCCTCTTTCTTCGTGTGTTATAAGCATGGACATTTGAGTTAAGCTCTACAAACTGGTGGTGTCTTCTGAAGTAGTTTATCACTTCCAGGATGTATAGTGAAACTATGGTAAGAATGTTCAGTTCCTTGAACAGTTGTCTGCAGGGGGTTCTTGGGTTTGCTCCGGCTATTAATTTTACTACTTGTTTTTTAATTCGAAGTATCTTTGAAGTTAACTCACCCCCTTTTGTTTGAAAATTTGAACAGTGTTTGGACATCCTGCTCTGTATGGTTAACGGAAATATATTTCATGATTGTGATATTAATGGTGAATAACTGGTAGATTATAATATAATATAATATAATATAATAGCAGTATCTTTGGTTAATATAATAGCAGTATCTTTAGTTAATAAGTTGGTCCAGTAGTATTCAAACTGTTCCACAGAATGCTAAGGTTCTGTTGCTGACTTTTTCAGGGGTTCCACAAGAACCTTTCCTTTATAGTGGAAGTGGTAAATGTAATTGTGATGATATTAATTTTCAGTGTTTCTTTTTCCTTTCCATCTGTCAATTTAAGTAAATAAAAATTCTTTGTAAATCATCACTTTCTGTTTGTAATATGCAGTTTTTGTTGGCATTTTTTTTTTAATTAACTGGTGTCTTGAACACTTTGTACTTGTTTGCACTTGTTAACAAGTGCCCTTTTGTACAGGCACTGAGGTTGTGTACAGACTGTACAGCTCATAGGGGGAGCAGAGGTATAGCTCTACTCTTTCATGACCAACGGCACTAGAAAGGGGTGAGGGGTCAGCATCACGCCCCGGCCGTTCTTTACCCCTGGGAAAGACCCGGTACCCATTGTACAGGAGGCTGAGTGGGCCCCAGGGCCGGTCTGGACAGGTGCAGAAAATCTCGCCCCCACTGGGATCGATCCCCAGACCGTCCAGCCTGTAGCTGGTCGTTATACTGACTGAGCTACCTGGCCCACTACTTGTTAACAAGTGGCAGCAAAATTTAATGCTCAGAACATGTAATGAAAGAGTTAAACATTTGTAAATTTTGATGACAAGTGGTACAGCTATCATGAAAGTTTATATTATAGTTTGACATGAAAATATGTCCAGGATTTATTTTTCAAACATTTGTAAATTTTGATGACAAGTGGTACAGCTATCATGAAAGTTTATATTATAGTTTGACTCTAAAATATGTCCAGGATTTATTTTTCAGTAATAATAATGATCATTCGTAATGATAATTAATATGCTGGCATCTTGAAAATGGATATTTGCGTGTAAGTTCTGGTATGGTTTCATGGAAAAGGCATTATTTACAAACTGAAGGATGAGTATGTCTCCTGAAAGTAATTTAATTCAATTGTTTGCACTGGTGTTTATTTCTGGATTCTGTAACATATCATTTGTGTGTAATTGGAGTATAAGTAGTTATAATGTGTAACGTAGTTTCTAAAAACTAATATAGTTGTGAGTTACAAATTTGAGAGTACTTTGTGTCATATATATATTTTCTGAGGGTATGTGATAACACAGGTGAACACATTATTTATTCAGCAGATATTTCCACCGTGTGAGTACATCTGCTCATCAAGACATCAACCATACAAAAGCATTTGCTGATGACCCTCACAGTAGTGCAGCATCACTTGTGACTGTAACCACATCAAGTGGACCACCTACAAAGAAGCGTTCAAAGCCAGACTCAGACACCGCAGATTCAACAGCATTTACAAAAGGAGGGACCAGCATCTATTCTAGTGCTGTTGTTTCAACAAATGGTGAGGCTGGCTCTGGACTGAGTCCATCCAAGATCCGTAAGGATTCCCCTACGAAATGGTCTGGGAGCTCAATGCAGTTTTCAGAGATACGATCACTGAAGAGGATACACAAAGTAGAAGAAGGAATTGGAACTGATAACATTATAGAAAGTCCAGGGATAATCCATCCTTCAACTGGAGAGGTGCTGACTGTTGGTGATGCCATAAGTCTTCGAATTTTAGACGTAAGAACAGGCCGGATAGTGACATCACCAGATGGGCAGTCACCAACAGTCAGCATTGAAGAAGCTGCAGCCAGAGGCCTTGTAGATCCTGCTTTGGCAGAAAGGCTTCTTGGACCATGTGGAATTGTAGAAGATGACGGTCAATCGGGACGACAACTGTCACTCCTGGAAGCAATACAGCGTGAACTATTTGATGCAGAACGGGGATTTGTGACTTCAGCAGAAGGACGGGTAAAGGTAATGTATACTAGTGTTGAGAACCAACACAAAAGAATTAGCATTGCTGAAGCAGTCACAAAAGGAATGGTTAATCCAGAGACAGGGCAGTTCATAAATCCAACAGATGGGGAACAAATGTCATTAAAGGAAGCATTTGCAAGGAATTTAATTGATAGGGATCCAACAGGAGAAAAAGGAAAGAAGAAACTCAGTAATGTCGGAATTTGTCTATCTGATGCAATTTCTCATGGCTTAGTAGATGATCGCAGTGGACAGATTGTGGACAGAAACTCTGGTGATAAATACCCACTGGCAGTTGCAATTAAAAAAGGCATCATTGACCCAAGTGTAAGAGAGGTTGTGGATGCCTCTACAGACAACAAAGTTACTGTTTCTGAAGCAATTGCTGGTGGAATTCTAGATCCAAAGCAAGGGAAGTACATACATGGAATCTCTCAGGAAGTTCTTCCATTACGAGAGGCAAGGAGGAGGAAGTTAATTATTAAACCAATGACATTAAAAGACTGCAGTGATTTGGAGTTAATAGATAACACAGGAAAGATTCTTAGTCCCTTACACAAAAACAAACTTCCAATTCTAGAATGTATAGCAAGAGGTGTCCTTGATTCAGATAATGTGAAAAGTATTACAGATACAAAAACAGATAGTTTAATGACACTGTCTGAAGCACTGGCTGAAGAAATAATTCTCCCAGAAGGAAAATTCAAAGATGTATCATCAGGAGAAATTTGCACAATTCCAGAAGCTGTGAACAGGGGATTAATAACATCAGTGTCTGTGAAGTCAATCTTTGATATTGATGGATTTAAAGACCCAGATGGTAATGACTTTGTAAGTCTTAATACAGCAATAGCAAAAGGTGCTTTGAGCATGAAAACTGGTGTTGCACTGTTTGTTGTTGATCCAAAACTGGGAAAGACAATTTCTTTAGATCAAGCTGTGAAACAGAATCTTGCTCGCCCAGAAGTTTTGGAAATGTTGAGCAGGAAAATTGGTATTAGAGATAGAGGGAGGGAACTGACTGTTCTAGAAGCTGTTGCAAAATGTTATCTTGATCCTAAGACTGGCCAGGTATTGGATCCAAAGAACCGGAAACCCCTCCCCTTGGATGAGGCTGTTCGGCGTAGACTGATCTCTCCTGAGGGGGCTGCTTTGTTGGGGAGCCTCCTAGCTATTACAGTCACAACACAGACTGTCACAAAAACCATAAAGCGTTACGTGACCATTACTTCCAGTGGTGTTACTACATCCGATATTAAGATGACATTTGGTGAAGCAGTCCGCCAAGGTTTGATTGATGAAACTAACCAAACTTTTAGAGACCCAGATACAGGTAGGGTGCTGTCTGTTCAGGATGCAGTGGATGAGGGACTAATTGGCTTCCCATCTCCTGATGGGAGCCCAAATCATTCACCTACAAGACCAGGGTCTTCAGGTTCAACCTCGCCCACAAAATCTCCCAGTGTAAGTCCAGTGAAGATTAGAAGTCCAGGCAGTGTGTCCCCTGTGAAAGAAAAATCCTTGGATCGTGGGCAGCCCATATCAAAGGGTCATAGCCCTGGAAGCTCATCACCTGTTAAAGAGAGAAGTTTTGATCACAGTTCGGTAGGATCTCCTCTTAAAGGGAGAAGTCCTGCTGTGTCTCCAGTTAAAGAGAAGCCAAGCTTTGATGTTGTTAGTAAGGGGAGAAGTCCTTCACCTAAAAAGGGGACATCATCTCCTGGAAGAGGTTCACCTCCTATGAAGCAGAAACTGCTGCAGTACCCAGATGAGGATGTTGTTGATTCCTCTGTTGTTGGTTTATTTCAGTCACCAACTTCAGTCAGTGTACCTTATAAAGCAGATTCTGCAGACTTTCTGTCCAGTGAACGGCAAGCAGCAGCAATGGAGAAACAGGTATATGAGCTACCCCCTGATGGTTGGTACCTCTTTGAGGCAATTGAGCAGAGATTGTTTGATCCAGTGACTGGTTTGTTCATTATCCCAGGCACAGACAGGCTTGTTTCATTTGAGGAGTGTGTAAAACTTGAGATTATAAATCCAGCTTCTGCACTTGTTATTGATCCAAACAATGGAAGAAAGATATCTTTAATAAGAAGTTTAGACAAGAGAGTGTTGGATGGAACTGGCCATTATACTAGTGGAGGCAAGAAACTTCCAATGAAGGAAGCTATCGCCAAAAACTTTGTGATCTTGGAGGGAAGAATGGACCATGATCATACATCTTCACGACTCATCCAGGTTACAAAAATTACTGGAAAGCCTGATCTGGTTGAATTGTCAGATGTTGGAAGTGGTTCTGCTGGAAATCCACCAACATTCACAGAAATAAAGAGCTCCAAGCCTGATGTGTCCACCCTAGAGCCCTTGCAGGTCGCACCTGGCATCATATATGATCCTGCTACATCGTTAGTCGTTTCCACAGAATCTGGCAAAGCAGACGGTCTTCTTGCAGCTGTGAAGACTGGAAAAATTGAGCCAAGGATGGTGAAAGTGAAGGATCCTTATACTGGAAAGAGCCTGAACATCAATGAAGCCATGAGGAAAGGAATTGTTGATAAGGAAACTGGGGATTACAAAGATAAAGCAGGACATAAGATTCCTTTAGCTGAAGCTGCCAAGTTTGGAGTCTTAGCTGTCGTGGGTTCACCTCTTGTTGCTGCTGTGAAAGCTGTCAAAGTTATCAAGAAGGCTTTGGTTTCTGATCCAAACACTGGTGATGAAGTCCCGATACAAGTTGCTTATGAACGTGGCCTCATTGATGACGAGACTTTACGTAGTTTTGAGGCTGCAACAGAACATTTTGTAGAAGGAACTTCTCCTGAACAAGTAGTTACCACAAAGACAGAAATAGTATCCACATCTGTTGTGATCCAGGATCCAGCTACTGGAAGGGAGATTACAGCTCAACAAGCTGTTGAAAAGGGGCTGCTCACACCTGAGGACTTGAAACAATTAATGGCAGCTGCCCAGGATGGAGTTGAAAGAGACAGGCCAGTCAAGACACTGAGCACAGCAGCTATACCACTGGATGATGACGATGACGATGATGGACCGTCTGCTGGAGAACGTACACGAGGACGAGTGACAACAGAACCAAAATACAAAGTTGCAATAGGCCGAGCAAGGTCTTTTTCTCAGAGTCCTGAACGTGAAGCAAAACCAGTTGTTCTGCAGAAGATGCGTAAGAAGATTGTGAAACCACGTGATGCCATTGAAACAGGAATGATCGACAAAGAGACTGCTGACATTTTGGAGAAACCGGAGATTTTTACAGGCTCAGATGGGGAAAGTTTGAGTTTAGCAGAGGCTGTGAGCTGCAAAAAGCTTGATGGAAATAAGGGTGCAATATTAGATCCTCAAAGAGGGGATGTCTTGACCATTAAGGAAGCCATGGACCGTGGGATACTGGATCCTGCAGGGCCCTCTGGCCGTCTTCTCATTCCCATAGCTCGTAGTCTGTCTGTTCCAGGCTTGTTGGAACAGGGACTGATGGACCCAGATGCTAAAAAAATTGTGCATCCAGAAACAGGAACACATCTGTCATTACGTGAAGCAATTGTATGTGAGATTGTGGATCCCTTGTCAAAGATGGTAGAACCTTCAAGTGGCATTAAAGTGACACTGGAGGAAGCCATAGCCAAAGGTTGTATAGATGATGATAAGTCATTGGTTAAGACACAAAGTGGTTCAGTGGATCTTCTCACTGCAGCACAGGACTTGAAGCTGTTTGAAGGAAGTCCTCATGAAAGTTCAGTTACGGGACTGCCTCCTGCTGGCATGACATTCCCTGTGGCACTGAGACGTGGCTTAGTAGATCCAGTAACCAAAGAAATTTTGCATCCTATCACAGGTGTTAGAATACCTGTTGAGAAAGCTATCAAAGAAGGCTTCATTATGTCTGTGCCATATCCCATGTCACCATTTAGTGTGGAACTAACTCAGGCCTTGGACAGCAATCTCATTGATAGAGAGAAAGGAACCTTCCAGAACCCCAAAACAGGTGAAGTGATCCCAGTGTCAGAAGCTGTTGAAAGTGGTATACTAGTCATCAAACCGGTACCACAGCTCATTACATTTGAGCCTTCTGGAACAGTTACTGCAGTAACTGAAACAGTGACATCATATCATACTATCACAACTAAGACAATAGAATTGAAGCATGGCTATGTATTGGTTGGGCCAGATGAAGTAAAACATACTCAGACAGGAGAAATAATACCACTTGATGTAGCCAGAAGACAGGGTATAGTTAAAGATGAATCAGAAACCAAAAAGGAATTCACAACAAGGGAAATTAAGATGTCATTTTCAGATGCAGTAGCTCAAGGATATGTGGATCTTGATGCTGGCACATACACAAATCCTTCAACGGGAGAAGTAATGAGCATTTCAGAAGCCATCAGACATGGCCTACTGGATACATCTGTGCCTACACAAATTTCAGAAGAACTCACAGATTCTCCCACAGGCAAGCAGGTCAAGAAACTAAATCCAGTAGAAGCATTTGATACAATTTATGAAGAGAAAACTAAGAAATTTCGTGATCCAAATTCTCCAGCACAGACTTACACATTTAAGGAGGCTGTGGATAAGGGAATTATTGACCCTGAAGCTGTTATATATGATGTCTGTAGTGGGAAGCCCGTTACAACCCGTGAAGCGGTTGAGAAGGGAATGATAGACCCAAGAACTGGCCAAGTTAAGGACACCAAGACTGGAATCAGTGTTAATGTAAAAGAAGCTGCAAAACTAGGACTGTTGGCAGTTGTAGGTGCTCCAGTTCTTGCTGGAATGGCAGTTGTGAATGCTGTAAAAGGTCTGAGCCATAAGACTGATAAGAAATCCCCTGAGATATCACCTGTGAAGGAACGGATTAGTCCTTCAAAAGCATCACCAGTTCCAAAAAGCACCATAACACCAAGCAGGAAAAGTCCTTCAAAATCACCTGAACGTCAGAAGAGTCCAACTAAGTCTTTAGAAAAGGAGAAGAGTCCTGTCATAACTATTAAAACAAAGGCCAGAGCACTGTCTCCAGTGAAGGACACACTTGTTGGACTGAAGATGCCATTGAGAGAAGCTATCTATGATGGGCACATTGAACCAGAGAGTTGTAGTATTGCTATACGAACTCCAGATGGGGAGGAGGAGCATATGACAGTACAGGATGCACTAGATAAAAGTGCTGTAGCTCTAAAGGATGTTGTGCAGGTGTTCAGTAAGGCCAGGGTTGGTTTAGTGGATGAGAAAACACGGTACAAAGTTAAAGTCACAAAACATTTGAATGCTGAGAACTTGGCAAGTGATGGTGTGTACAATTTGGATTCTGACTCATTTGTTGACCCCCTGACAGGAGATGCAATAAGTTTTGAAGATTTGGTTCTCAGGTATGATGTATTTGATCCAGACCTTATTGCAGTTAAAGATCTCACAAGCCGTCCTGAGACTTACATTTCTTTACGGGAAGCTTTGGAGGTGCCTCTGATTGACAAAATCTCTGGTCACATGGTGGATCCTCAAACAGGAAAACGTGTACCTTTCTTTGAAGCTGTGAAATTGGGTTGGATTGTTGAGAAACCTGGCCAAAGTAAGCCAAGCAAAGTAAAACCTCGGCCATCCCTAACATTCCAAGAAGCTATTGATGCCGGACTATATGATCCGTCAACTGGTGATATTCAGGATCCTAAAACTGGAACTGTGTTTAGCTTTGTGGAAGCATTAACAAATGGCGTACTGGATCCTGTTTCAGTGAGCATCCGGAATCCAGAGAATGATGATATTCTTCCTTTATCTGAGGCTGTGGAAGTTGGAATTGTAGATCTGAATCGAGGTGTGATTATAAATGTGGAAACAAGGACAGAAGTGGAGTTCAAGGTGGCATTCCTGCAAGGGTAT
>Ga0268261_10004218_pt1 | contig 10739 bp, 8 predicted proteins | sample TergutNc150P1_FD_190353 | JGI IMG/M metagenome (GOLD analysis project Ga0268261, IMG submission 190353) | Nasutitermes corniger P1 segment gut microbial community from laboratory colony in Florida, USA - Nc150 P1 (SPAdes) (version 2) | ecosystem: Host-associated > Arthropoda: Insects > Digestive...
CTGCTATCGTGGAAGAGTTGGAGCCGGTTTGAGTGTGTTGTGTGTGGCGTACGCCACCCACAACACACTCAAACCAGATGCTGTAGTTACAGTTGTTTTGTGCTCCTGAAGATGGGTGATAGTGACGCCCGAAACATATAGAGCAGTTGTCAGATAAAATAAACTCTGTGACTTGTGCATCTTAATGGGATTTATATACTAGAATAATCTACAACCATATGAAGTGTAGTACTCCATGAAGCAGAGATCGGATTGTGAAGCTAATAGGGTTTCAACTAGTCAAGGAATTTTTCTCATTTACGAAACCTTCCTGTCTATTAGTTTTGTCAGTTGCCCGTTCCGTGTCCCTGTCCTGAGCAGGATGTTTCCAGTCTGCACCATCTCTTATTTAAAGTAAGCCAGCTTACATTCTATCTTAGTATCAGTAATGGCTGTCAGAATTCCATCGTCTGATCCGGTGTTTCTAATTACTGACAGGTTTTGCCCGTTTTGCCTAACCAGGACCGAGTTCTCCATACTTCGGATCGAGTCCTCAGTATTTCGAAACCTGATTAGCGAGCTAATTGCCTGTTGGTGTTCAGTTACATCTGTATGATGATAATTGAACTATTTTTGTGATGTCGTATGCAGGCCAAGGCGTAGCATCTGAATATTCCGTCAGCGTCTCTAAACGAAAACACCAATAAGGCGTAAGTGTGATGTAAGAGGTACACTAACGCAATTCGTTGTAAAATCTGGAACTGTACGATGATATATATATATATATATATATATATATATATATATATAAAAACACATCTTACAAAGGATTTGCAAACTTTGTTAACATACTTCGTCAGGGAAATAGAAAGTAACATTGCGACAACCATGTGCGTATTGGTATGTTGACAAAATAACTGAATTACTGTTATCTTTTCTTGTTTTATGTATCATTGCTCGTATTATACAACGTAGAATTATTGTTTGATTAGAGAGCATTAATTATGAAGGGTTTGAGTTGAAGGGCTCCTGGCCTTATTTCAACATGTGTGTCTGTTCTGTTGCCTTAACTTTGTTAAACATTAATGAACGGAGGCTTAAACTGTCCATTTGATGCGACTGAAAGAATTTTATGCAGTTTATCGATGTTCAAACAAGAAGCGGAGCAATTATTTCGAGAATATATTCGAAATTCTGACGGCCGTGAGTAAGAACATTGTTGTCGTTTGGAAGGTGACACCATATAGTTTGGTAGATAAGTACGTAAGGAGAGCAGACGGGAATATTCAACTGTTTTTAGGTTTGTAATTCAATTCTTTTGCATTGCTCGTGTGCTCGTGAAGGAATTCATTAGAAAACCCTCAGACTGCAGTCTGGATCCTTAGGTCACTGTTACCGTTTATATTCTTGTTCTTGCTGGATGAAACAGACATAAATGTGTTCGTGGGTGGGAAGTTTCAGAAGTCTGTGAAGGGAATCTACTTGCCAGAGTTTTGCAGTGCTGTTTGGCAGTGATAGTTCTGTGTGATCATGTCTGCATGGTTCTGACATTGTGGATTTCTTAGACCTGGTACCTGTATCCTTCCTTTGCTTAGTGTTTCTGACAAGCAGGGGTGCCCAATACCGTTTTGTTTTCTCATTTTGTTGTATTATTTTAATTAGATTCTTATGGTTAATCTGGAAAGTGAGAGGATTTTTGTGCAGAAATATGCGCAATACTTTGTGTAGATTTGAAATATCAAAGCAATGTAAATATCAAAAGGATGTTATGAAAGTTGTCACTAACATTAGGAAGACGAGGTGAAACTCATTACTGCCATAAGCAGCGTCAGTGTGCGATAAGGTCTACTACTACTACTACTACTACTACTACTACTACTACTACTACTACTGCTACTACTACTACTACTACTACTACTACTGCTGCTGATGTTGCTGCCACTACTACTACTACTACTACTACTACTACTACTACTACTACTACTACTACCACCACCACCACCACCACCACCACCACCACCATTCCTACTGCTAAGATTCCCATTTACCCAGTGATACGGCGTCATGTGCAAGAAGAACGGCTATTTGAGCATTTGACTTATCAGTTTGATCTAACTGTGTTATTTCTGTGATGTATTAAGCGGACGAACACACTGCAGCACAACACTGTCTTATCCAAACCTCTAAGGAAAGTGTTTGATATAGCCGGAAAGTGTTAACTTGGAATTACCGAAGTCCGGCATTGGTGGCTGGCAGTCTAATAGAGAATCTGAGCGTTCTTACCTGTGGATAGTCTCCGAACTTGGTCTGGTAGTCGAAGACGTAAAGGTAGGAGTTTCTCCTAGCAGCGGAATGCAGGTCCGCCGTTTGGACGACGGGAGCCACCACTTGGGCGTCGCTTAGAGCTTCCAGTGTTTCATCTCTGATGTTTATGGGATGCTGCACTGGCCGCTCCCAGTCGGTGTACTCGTTCACAATAGTTGCGAGAATCTCCGACAGGTGGAACCGGTATGTATTCCTTACAAATGTCCTCAATATCCTAGAACGCCTGTCAGCTTCGATTCCATATTGCACATCCTCACCAGAAAAAGCAAAGTACGCCTCTGCCTTAACAACACCAAGAAGCAGGTCGTACCGTGAAAGCTTCGAGACTACGGACTTTCTCAAGAGGACACTGTTCAAGGTGTTGCTATCAAAACTACCACTGGAGCTTGAACTACTAGAACTACCAGGGCTTCCATTCCCACCCACGTAGTCACCATATCTCGAGGAAATATCTGCGTTACTGCTAGGTCCACTACCTCCACCGCTTGGGGGTTCCCCGTTGTCAATAACGACGCCGTCGATTGAGGGCCCGAAAGCTGATGAGAATTCAGGTGCCTGTATAGGAGTGGCCATTATTGCGTCCAGTGGCCGTTCACGTAGGCATTTGAGCAGGTGTGGTTGGGGTAGATCTGGCGAACAGTTGGCGTGGCGAGCTACTTGCTGGGCGTACCGAGCCGGTTTCTCTACCAACGCCCAAGGACTCAGCCCTGAACCGCTCATCAAGATGGCTCGGTGGAACAGTAGACCTGAAAAGATGCCAAGGATGTAACAGAGCGGCATTAAAGTTTAGAAACTGATGTTAAGGGACTAGGCTGTAGGCAAATGGATATGACTGGACAGAATGAACTGTGATAAGGCTTCGAGAAATATTGTGAGAAACCAAGTGTCAAATAGGTAAAATATGGGGCGATTCAAAAAGATGGATTCAAATTCGTACGTCTGTATTTCCTGAACTATACATGGTATGTGAATAATCTACATAACATTTGAAAGAGGAGGTCCTAAATTTTTTAATACCACCGCTAGAGCGCTCGCCTATCGCACAGCCGTGCAGCAGCGTCAGTTGAGAGCAAAATGTCTACTATGCAGCACAAGATTTTTTGCGTTCGTGAATTCATTGAAACTGAGTCTGCGACTGCTGTGCAGCGTGCGTTTCGTCTTCGTTTCAACATTCAACCTCCAACGAGGAAGAGCATTTGTCGTTGGAATCACCAATTTGAGCAAACAGGCTGTCTGTGTAAAGGCAAAAGCTCCGGCCGACCACGTGTATCAGAGGAGAACGTGAGACGTGGCTGGATAGTAGCTATTTTGCTCTTAACTGACGCTTCTACACGGCTGTGCGCTAGGCGAGCGCTCTAGCGGTGGTATTTGAAAATTTAGGACCTCTTCTTTCAAACGTTACGTAGATCATTCACATACCATGTATAGTTCAGGAAATATAGACGTACGAAATTGAGTCCATCTTTTTTTGAATCGCTCTGTATATTGGTATTTGATGTTTAGATGAAGTGCTGGAAGACTGAGAAGACAATATTCTGAACTGAATAACAACCTTAGTTTCTGGAAATGAACTTAATCTTAATTCCCTCATAAATTTAATTTGTGATCGTTTCGGTGATTTGTGATATGAATTTGTTTTTTTTTCTGGTAAGAAGAGGTGACCATTTGGTTTATTCTGTGTTTGATCTCAGATTATCTGCCATCTACCGTCTAGTAATATCTGTGCACATTTTATTACTGATATTTATGCCATTAATGTGAATTGCCTCGTCTTTATTCTCAGTTTATTTTGTGCAGATCTGATGATCCGATATTGAGGGTTTGCAGTACACCTATGACGGTCTCATGATCCGCCAACAACCAAGATAGTTACAGTCCCGAAGCTGACCGAAAATCGAGAGCCAATTAGAAGGCACTGGGTGGAAGCTTTTCTCGTTCTCACTCTTCTTGCTCTTTTCCCTTCTTATCTTTGCCTTTTTACCTTTGTCTTATTTTTCTTCATTGTATTCCTCTTCTTCCTTTCCTCTTAATTTCATGATACTGACAGAAATACCTGTTCTGAGTTTCATACTTATTTCAGTCTGTCGCCTATCGAAAGCAAATGAAAGTAAGAGAAAACTTACAGTTCTATGAATTGAATGGCACGTTCACAACGATTTGTTAATCCTGTATACTGCATCTTGTCTTCTCGCTTATAAAACAGACTAATACATTTTTACGAATGTGGGTTACTTTATTAAGATTTCGGCATTTGTAGTAAACGTACAAAAAGTAGACAATAAATTGATAATGATTAGTCAGAGACAAAAAGAGAGAGAGAGAGAGAGAGAGATCTGATATCGGATTCATAACATATTTGTAGCAAAGCACACACATAAGAATATTTGGTTCAGTTCCATGAAAGAATGGATTATTTTGGAGAAACCGCCGTGGTGTCAGTAACCGGAAAGTGCGTGAATGTATTGGGCAGCGTATTAAGATGTAGGCCAACCAACGAATGCGTCGCTCGATGTTCATGTTTCACAAAGATTCGCTCATTTAAATATCTATGTCTTTTTTTTTATGTTTCGCTAGCCGTGCAACTTAGTATAACTTTAGACAATGACCAACTTGATGCACACATTTTTTAAATACACTTATTACAATCATCTACATGTAAATGTTAGAGCAATATCTTGCTCATCCTCAGGAGGTCAAATTGTATTAACACAGCATCAGGTATCGTCACTCTCAGTAAGTGACAGTCCGGTGCACCGGACGGTCACTTACTGAGAGTGACGATACCAGATGCTGTATTAATACAATTTGACCTCCTGAGGACGAGCAAGATATTGCTCGAAACATGTACATGTAGAGAATTGTAATAAATGTATTAAAAATTCGTGCATCAAGTTGGTCATTGTCTAAAATTATTTTTTGTCAGCGTAATTTACGGACTTTAGATACAAATTAAAATAGCAGTTATGAAGGTAAGATAAGTTTTGTGTGACTGAATTTTATATTTACCGCAAAATTTATGATTTTAAAGAAACGTCTTTCATGGAAGCCATTTGTTTTCATGCCAATTAAAAGTTTTTGCTCTTTGTTACACGGCGCTGTCTCACATGAAGAATCACAGTTTATCAAGTGCCGTGTTTCCTTTCTGGCGTAGGAGAGACACTACCAGTGCCTCGCGGATTAATTGCCAACTAGCAAGAAGTAATCTGCTCACGTCACCGATTTGCGTACCTCCAATGTGCGAAGTTTCATTAATCCATTTCAAACTGCAGATGCTATCCAGAAAACAGTTCCGGGTCGACGCTTTTAGAGTCGACTGCGGCTGAACTGTGCGTTGTTGTTGACCTAAATACGCCCTTTTAACATGTCACTGCGGACGCTGTTTTTATTGGTTTCAATATTTGTATATGTAGATGTATTAGGTGCAGTCATGTGAAAAGGAATACTAAAAGGCTTACAAAATCCTTGTGTGTGCGTTTTTTTTTATCAAAATGGGCTGGGAAACTGGGGTCAGGTTCTCGGTATGTGCAGAAATATTTGTTTTCGCCCACGCATTCGAAACGGCTGTGGAACCCACTCAACATTCTATGCAGTGGGTACAGAGAGCCGTTCCCTCGACGGAAAACTGGCTGATATTTAAAGCTGATGATACAAGTGATGAAGATTGTCCGGAGTTGTACCTCTGCTTCCCAATAATTAATTGCGTGGTGAATAATTTGGGAGGGAGTTTGTTTATACGCACTTTCACAGCCTCATATAGCAGAGCGGAATGTTTGCGCTTTTCGTGTTTTAAATGTTTGTTCGCGTAATATGACTGACTCTTGGTTAACCTAAGGACGAAGTTGCTGCTGCATACATTAGGAAATTTAAGCATATACTCGTAGTAGGATGATACTTGAGTTATTATCTACTTCAGACTTTATTCGCTATTTTGTTGAAGGTAATTAGAAAGACAGGAAACGACTGGATCAGGATAATAAATTTTAACGTGTTTGGTGAATATGAAACATAAGTGTTCTCCTTTAGACCGTGACGTTTGGGCTTTTTTTTAGTGTTTGAGTTCCATTGCGATGGGAATTGGCGAAGATACGGAGAAGTTATGGAAGAGAAACTGCTATTGAAAGAAAATAAAGTGTTATGATTTTAACACAAATATGCACTAGCCTATTTCAAAATCGTTATTGCAATGTAAATTTAAGTCAAGCAACTATTTATATTTTATATAATAAATTGATTGTTATAGATACCAACAATTTAAACAAATAAGGACGAGGGCTAACGAAATATTCAGAAAAGCCCTTCAGTATTTAATTAGTGGAAGTGATCTTGAATGTTTGTAATAAGTAATATAACCAAAGATCCATATAATCCTACTGATGTAAAGCTTGAACCGGACAGACGAGCTTAGTACGTTCCCTGCTTGCTTATTATCCCTTCCTGGAATTTATCTTTGACAGGAACTAGTAATTTTGTAACTCCTTCGAATCTAGCACAACCTAAGAGCTTCAGCAGCCTCCTTTTGTTTTGTGTCAAAGGCAGCGGAATCACCCTGTGTAATTACAAAATCTAAAGGGTTCTGAATGAAGCGCCTTCACTACATGGTGTAGGTAAGCCGAAACCAGAGCAAGTTTAAAGTTTTTTGTTTGGTTTGTCATTTGAACGTTAATACTATTTTTATGTGATTTTTTTTGTGCGGGGGTAGTTGTGATCTTCGGAGTTACTACAGGGTCTAATCCTCAGGTAATTTCTAGCGTATAGAAGCGAAATGCTGCCTCCACCTACAAGACAGACGTACTGAGGATGAAGGTTGATCCGAAACGTCGGTAACGACGCACCACTTATAAAGTGTTTATTGTCCTTTTGTACCACAGAAGGCCATAATGTATGCTGTATTGTTGCTGCCTGTATTGTATCTTTATTGTCAGTTTGTTTTATATTTATCACGTTTTGTGTGCATTATTCTTTCTAAAAACATAGACCTTGAAATTCAGGAATCATGTATTTTATGAAAAAAGGATAAATTATTAGTCAAATGTTTTGCCTGATAATTTACCTTTATTTCTTTATTGAGTTTATAACACAACCAGACGTTTTGTATGAAGTTACATATTTTATGGCTGTTAAGAACAATAGAAAATTATTGTTATTTAGGCCTACTTTGTTTATTTTGGCGAAAATGTTAAGTTTCTTTTGTTGTGTGCCTTATAATAGGTTCGTAATTATTTGCGAAATATTATTATTGCTGTGAAGTCAAGTAGGGTGAAAAATGTCGAACATGTAGCGCGCATGGTTGAGATGATTTTAATTCAAAATTCTAATCGTCCAAATCGAAGGAAGCAGGCATTCCGAAGACCGAGTAGCAGAAGGAAGAACAATATTTTGCATCTTACAGTAAGTGGGTGTAATATGTGGGGTGAATTTATCTGGCTGAGCAACAGTTTCCACAGGTGGTTTATTCTGAATCAGCAGTGGAACTTAATAACAGTTTTTGAAAATATGAGAAAGCGTTTATCTCTCGTGGAGGATGGCGCTGCACAGGGCCACTTAACATACACAGTGAGGAAAATCAGTAAGAGGATATTGCACTCAACACAACGTATTTATTAAAAGATGAGGTGGCTGGATGTTCCAATTCTTTATAGAGCTCATCCTGGCACATAATATACGCACGTTAAAATGTGTACAAAATATTAAACTAAGATAATGTCTTGTAACATATAAAACAAAATAGGGGTATAAAATACAACAATATATGATACAGTATTACTGTGATTGTTATTATTTATAAAACAATTGGAATTAATTAAATAAAAATGTTAAGGTGTCTATTATTCGTTATGTTAATTACTTTTATGTTTTATTGTTTAGCCAATGGGTCTGCCAGTAGTTGGCCAGTAACGTGAGGGTTGTTACTACACACACACGTATTACACCAACTTATATTGAAAGTAACAGTTCTAATTAACACAGTAATATTTTCAACAGTAGCTTTTACCTTCTTTTCAGGTTCTAAATTGCGCCATTTCACTACATACTGTATGTAGATCTTTCATTACTCTTTCTACTTTCGCGTGTCTTGGATTATTACTCGTGTTTTTATTTTGGAGATTCTTCAGTCAGTTTGTCGTAATGTGCAGTACATGGCAGTTTTCCTTTCTATATTTGTTGTAACGTATTATATTTTTTGAAATTGCTTTAGGTGAGATTGTTACATGAAACATACAGCATATACACTGCCTAACGCTACTCCATGCTTTAGAAGACTAAAATGGAAAGAAGAAAGACTACCACGTCTGTTTCTTTTAGGAGTTTTCTTGTAGAATTTCTTTTCTGACTTGTTTCGAATATATTTAAATAAACACTGTTACATTTTTCATGGATGGCCTCGTTAGGTGCTTGAAGAGGAAAAGAAATTGTTTTTACTATTGTCTGTGTAGCTTTAGCAGGGAATATTTGTTGTACTGCGGTTGTATTTTTTAGGACCGAGTGAGCAGTAATGCAGCAACAAAAGAGATTTACCCTTTCACGACATTCAGCATTTCTGAGTAAATCGACTGAGTTGGGGTTTGCGGGTTTCTACAAGTATCTGACACATGCCAATTCTGGCGCAGCTAGAGACGTACTGTTAACTCGCAGTGCCTGTGCACATCCACAGTCTGTCGCCCTAGACAGTGTCAACATACACTGCATGTTAACACCCACAGTCTGTTGCCTTAGACAGTGTCTACATACATTAGTTGTTCACACCCACAGCCTATCGCCCTAGACAGTGTCAATCTACATTGCCTTTTCACACCCACAATCTGTCGCCCTAGAGAGTGTCTAAATACATTGCTTGTTCACACCCACAGTCTGTCGCCCTAGACATTGTCTATATACATTGCTTGTTTACAACCACAGTCTGTCGCCCTAGACACTATCTACATACATTGGTCGTTCACACCCACACACTGTCGCCCTAGACATTGTCTACATACATTGCTTGTTCACACCCACAGTCTGTCGCCCTAGACAGTGTCTACATACATTGCCTGTTCACACCCACACTCTGTCGCCCTAGACAGTGTCTACATAAATTGCTTGTTCACACCCACAGTCTGTCGCCCTAGACAGTGTCTACATACATTGCTTGTTCATACCCACAGTCTGTCGCCCTAGACATTGTCAGCATACTCTGCCTGTTGACACCCTCAGTCTATCGTCTTACACAGTGTCAATATACACTGCCTGTTGACACCCTCACTCCGTCGTCTTAGAGAGTGTCAATATACATGACCTGTTGACAACCTTAGTCTTTCGCCCTACACAGTGTCAACCTACACTGCCTGTTCACATCCACATTGTGTCGCCCTATACAGTGTCTACATAGATTGCTTGTTTACACCTACAGTCTGTCGCCCTAGACAGTGTTTACATACATTGCTTGCTCACACCCACGGTCTGTTGCCCTAGACATTGTCTGCATACGTTGCTTGTTCACACCCACAGTCTGTGGTCTAGGTACTGTCAACATACATTCCTTGTTCACGCCCACAGTCTGTCGCTCCAGACAGTGTCTACATGCATTGTTTGTTCACACCCACAGTCTGTCGCTTCAGACAGTGTCTACATGCATTGCTTGTTCACACCCACGGTCTGTCGCCCTAGGCAGTGTCTACATACATTGCTTGTTCATACCCACAGTCTGTCGCCCTAGACATTGTCAACATACGCTGCCTGTTGGCACCCTCACTCCGTCGTCTTAGAGAGTGTCAATAGACATGACCTGTTGACACCCTTAGTCTTTCGCCCTACACAGTGTCAACCTACATTGCCTGTTCACATCCACATTCTGTCGCCCTAGACAGTGTTAACATACATTCCTTGTTCATACACACACTGCCTGTTGACACCTTCAGTCTGTCGCCTTAGGGAGTGTCAACATACGCAGCTGGTCGACCAAGCACGACACAAGAAACTCTACCAAAACATGACACGATGTCTTCTTACGGTGTTTATGTCCAATGCATCCAATCATAAGTTGTAGAATGACATACCTATATTGTTACGACTTTGCATAATCCACGAAAATGACAGCCGATCATAGCCGACTGTCTACATACATTTAATTTTAATCGTATGTTTTTTTTAAGGGTTTAACCCTTAGGCGACTAATGTCATATATATATGGAGCACCCATTCTTGATGTTTCTAGATCACACACAACGACGCAGCACAGTCGGTAGGACTCCTCTGGACGAGTGATCAGCTCGTCGCAGAGACCTCTACCTGACTGTCTACATACATTTAATTTTAATCGTATGTTTTTTTTAAGGTTTTAACCCTTAGGCGACTAATGTCATATATATATGGAGCACCCATTCTTGATGTTTCTAGATCACACACAACGACGCAGCACAGTCGGTAGGACTCCTCTGGACGAGTGATCAGCTCGTCGC
>Ga0268261_10004219_pt1 | contig 10738 bp, 8 predicted proteins | sample TergutNc150P1_FD_190353 | JGI IMG/M metagenome (GOLD analysis project Ga0268261, IMG submission 190353) | Nasutitermes corniger P1 segment gut microbial community from laboratory colony in Florida, USA - Nc150 P1 (SPAdes) (version 2) | ecosystem: Host-associated > Arthropoda: Insects > Digestive...
CACACACACACACACACACACACACACACACACACACACACACACACACACCAAAATAAATACACAAGTGGTATGCATTTTGAAATAGGATATCATTCACACATATCTTCAAAAATTACTACTACTACTTACGGCTACCTGGTTGAAGAGGGGCAAATAATAAATAGAAATATATTTCAATGATTATTTGGGTAGTGTAAAGCAAAAAAAAATGATAAACCTGTGTTTTATGGGATTTAAATTGAAGTTCTTAATACCCATGGTTGAATTTTCAACACTCCCCCATTGTTACTAGCCAAGTCATGACTAACGCTACTGCTGCTACTACTACTATTAATACTAATACTAATACTACTATTACGTTTCTTATGTTGTATAATACAACATTACTTGAAAATACATGCATCTTAATCATTGTTCATTTGGCTAATTATGTATTGATACTTCCCAAGATTGCCCTCACTGAATATAACAAACTGCACTTTTATGTAAACATTAGTGTACATATGAAATTACTGTTACAGGACATGGATCAATGGGAATTAGCAATTCCATTGGCTCCAATACATTTGACATCCTGCTGTGTCTAGGACTGCCATGGCTCATTAAAGCTTCATTCTTACCTACCACCGAAGGACAGCATTTTGTAGGGATCAATTCACGTGGGCTTGAGTACAGTGCCATCTCATTATTGTCAACTCTACTTCTCTTGTATGCTACCTTCTCATGCAACAAGTTCCAACTGGACCGCAAGGTGGGCCAAGCCTGCCTGATTATGTATGGAATGTTTCTTGTGCTTGCATCTCTTATTGAACTCAATGTTTTCTTCATGGTAAACTTGCCAACATGTGGGCGGTGAACATTTCTACATTGTAAAGATGTGCTGTGGTGACATTTAGTGACAAGAGTGAACAGTTGAATCTCATGTTTCAACATGGTCATTAATGTTACATATGTTTTCTCCCTGTCAAACTACAAGCAACTGCAAAAATGGATTAGCTGGGAGCAGAAACATGCTAACTTCCCATAAAAAAAACTATTATTATAATTTAATTATTGATACTTTAGAGTCATGATTTCATGTCACTGATATAAACCCTCCAATTCATACATTAGCCTCATCAAGATAACCTCAGTTTCACAAATAAATTCATGCCTATACTTCATGAATGTCATGAATACAATTCAGTGAGAATGCTCTCACTTTAATGAATCAAACCCAATAACAACCTCACATTCATTAATCCAACTGCACCTAATTGAAGTAACTTAAACAAGAAAGTTAAACAATAAGAAAACATCAACTTCAAAACCCAACAAAATTAAATACCCAGAATTCATGAATTCAGCCTACTGAGAAAACCTCAACTGCATGACGCGTACTCACCGCAATAACAATCAGTTTCATACATGCAAATAATTGGGAACCAATTCACTCATGCTGCCTGAAGTTTATGAATCAATGCGCTGATATAGCCACAGATTTCATTCATACAATTCAGTGACATAACCACAACTTCACAAATCATGAGTATGACTGATACTGGATAACGTAAATATTATGAATTCAATGCACTGGTATAATTTCGAGTGTATGTGTCCAATTCACTGAGATAACTCTGAGTACATGAGCACAACCTGTCAAGATAGACAAACTCACAAATCCAACAGAGACACATCAATTTTAAAAGTCCAGTGTACTGGGATACCTCTTAGCATCATAAATTCCAGGGCCATGTTATAGTTCAGGTGAGTAACTAGCCTCTGATCACAGAGGTCCAGGTTCAATCAAAGCCCATTCTGTGTGGGATTTATGGCAGAAAAAGTGACAATGGGAAAGGATTTTCTCTGAGTACTTTGGTACTGTCACTCTCATTCCACAAATGCTGTGCATTTATATTTCATTAATATACCACACACGCTATATAATCCCCACCACACTCACGAATTCAACCTTATGTACACATCAGGTTACAAAAGCAACACACTGAGATGTCTTAAACCAAATCAATTTAACTCACTGGGAAGGCCCATAATGTACGCAACAATTCATTCATGTAAACCTCAACTCCATATATCCAAATCAGAGATCTCATCTTCATGAAATCAAACCACTGAGATAGTAATGAACTTATAAATCTAACTTATTTATACATCCCTCAACTCATTAGTTGTCCCACTGAGATATCCCCCTCATAAAACCACTCTGAATTAAATATATAGAGAAAATGTAATCTTGTGTCCACCTCACTGGGACAAAATTAAGTGGATGATTAAGAAAACATTTGCCCACAACACAAGCCAGCTGTGTAGTATGACAAAGCAAAATTTTTTGGTTAAAAGGAAGATGATTTGATAGTAACAGGCGCTTTGAAAAGATGTTTTTGGATTGTTAAATATCAAGCATTCTGCCAAGCTATACAAGAAGTATATTACAAGCAGATATTGACCACTTGAATTAAAAATAAAAATAAGACTTCGAACTTAAGTTTCAGTTGTCTCATGCAGTGTATTTCTTCCTTTAACGAAATCCCAGAAGTATTCATCATTGTGCAGTTTTGCTGTGTGTGCACTTGAGTACAGAAATCACATTTCCTTTCTTTGTTTAAGAAAAGCAGTTTTCATTCGGTTGCTTCTCATAGTCACTCAGACTTGCAGATGCTTCTTGTTTAAATTCAGCAACAACATGGTGTTGAAAGTTGGAATTCAATTTAATAATAAGAGGGTAGAACCAAAGAAAGGGAACATTCACGGAAGATTACTGTAAGCACTTCCTTAATTTATATTTCCAATACGACTAACAGTATACAGTGTATCTAAAGCAAAAAACTTCAGACATATGGCCTTGAATGGAAATTAAAACTTACAGTATTTCTGCCGGAGTCTGAGCTCTGCATGTGCACAAATCTTGAATTATGGATAAACATATATGGTTCTGTGTGCTGAAAAATGTACATAACCTCTGTAAACTAACATTAAGCATGTATTTAGAAAAGTCTGAGGGCAACAGGTATCTTAATTCCTTATTGGCCACCATTCTATATATATATATTACTATATCTTGTTCAAAGGAATAAAAGTGTCTGGGAGGGTGTCTGAGGTAGTTGTATGTTGTGTAACTCATAACCCTATTATACATGACACACATAGCCTCTGTCTGATTCTGAAAAAATTTATATCTCTTAGCTTCTTATGTTGCAGCTTTCCAAGGTTGTAACATGATCCTTCAATAGCATTATACCTCTCTGTGCTGTTGTAATACAAATCAAGTTTTCATTCTATTTTAATACAAATCAGGATCTCAAACTATTGAGAACTGTGCTCTTCTGGGCTATTACACAACAAGTAGTGGTAATTCCTTACCAATGTTTTGGGGCAACCTGCTGGTACCATCATTAAGGGTTAGGTAGACTGATAGGTTGTCCCAAAGCTTGAGTAAGAAATTTCCATTACTCATTGCATAACTGTCCAGAAGAATTCAGTCTTCATCTACTTTGTGGCAGAAGCCTGAGATCACGCATATAAACTTTTTGTATGAATGTTGGCCGTATCAGTTGATGTCCCATGCTATTTAATTGACTTTCTTTCCAGTAGCATCTGTAAATGAATTTCATAAGATAGATGCATTTTAAAGTTCTAAGCTCCCTCATTTTATTTATTGTTTGGAATTTTTATATTTGCTTCTGATGTTTACACGTCTTTTTACTAAAAATTATGTCTGAAAACCGTGGTGCCTAAACTACTTTAAAACTACATTACAGAGTATAATTTTTATATCTTAGATGAAGAGTACTCACTAAAAATCCAGTGAGGGAGAGTAACAGATTCTGAATGCCCTGGCATAGGCCACAGCTACAAAAGACAATTCTACAGAATAATATTTAATAGACACTTTCATCATGCATTTTATACTACTACTAATACTACTACTACTACCATCAGTACTGCTACTACCACTAGTACTATTATCACTTACTAACACTACTACTACTACTACTACTACTACTACCACCACCACTACTACTACCACTACTACTACTACCACTATTACTACTACTACTACTACTTCTACTACTACAATCCAATTAACACAATATTTATGGATTAAGGGAAAAAATTGTGACCCACTGCATACAAAATTGAGTTGTATCCTAATGGTCAGAACTATCTTGACTTTTAAACTGCAGTCTTTGTAAATTAAATATGATTAACAAAATTCATATGTGTGAGTCTGGTTCTGTGGTTTTGTGTGTGTGTGTGATCCATTCCAGCTTACTGGAAGTTACACCACGTTGCTAAAGTATTACTGCTATGCTTAATTAGGCAGCACACCATAAAGGCACACAAAGGAGCTGGGATGTATTTGCCTGAACCCCTGATCCAGACTGAACTGAGCTGTCAGCTGGTCAATAGACACAGTTCCCAGTAACTCAGAGACTAGATGGCACCCAGAGCCAACCAGGAAACATTTGAGAAATAATTTCTTGCCCATTCCAGGACAAAAGCCAACATTCTTAAGTGGTCCAGCATACAGCCTAATCACTATCCAAACTGTGTTATTTGGCCCCTTTTGAAAAAGTATCTAATCTGAAACATGACAATTATTTTAGCATGAGGCTGTTATAAGAGGATACTGTTCCTCTGACAGAATATTCTAAATTCTGACACAGTGTCTATTTTAAACTTTTGCTGGAAAATAGCTTGCAGTCATGTGTCCTATTAAAGATTAATGAGTGGTTTCTTCAGGTACTTTGGGATCAAGTATACTTAACACTGATCTTTATTTGGTATTATCCATTTGGTTTCAGGGAAGCAAAATGGTTATCTTTAAAAATTTGTAAACCTAGAATTTTTTTATTCTTAACATTCAATTGACAGATGTGTGAAACACTTCACGTCAATAATTGCTGCTTTATTTGCATTAATAAATTTATTCAGTAATATCTTGCTTTCTCCTGCACATTTATACCATTGTTTAACATGCCATTAATATCTGTCAGGACAGCAACTTTCAACTACCAGTTAAAATTAACAGCTTAAAGGTGCAATGCATTCACTAAGAAATCCTTCAGTTTTATAGCAACTCAGAGAATCTGTCCAGCCTTTATCCTCTACCCAGCCACTAAACCTGCGAATTGCACAGAATATCTTCATAGCAGAATTTATTTCATAAACTATAAAAGTTTTGATATGAAAATTCTGATAATTGAGTTCTGTAGCTCCAAACATGTCACAATTTGCATAAAGATTTTTTTTTTTACATCCATGAAACGTTCATTGAACCATGATTCTGAGTTCTCTCCATGAATGATACAATTCTACAACAACACAATAGTTTGTAAAATCTTTCTGCAATAAAGAGATGAAAGTAACTTCATTATATGTCATGGGAGGACAACAGTGCACACAGCGAAAAATTATTTGGTTTCAAATTCCTATTTCTTTAGGGAGAGGTGGGGAAATATTTTCAGTGCCTCCCAGTGATCAGTTCCTTGAGTCTGGCATTTCGTTGGTATGACTGACAAAAATATTCTTGAATAATTCTTGTTCTACAGCAACATCCTCCAGAGAATATTAACTGTGAAGCTCATGTCAAGTCTGCTGAAGAATCAGAGTAAGACAAAGTGCTCTCATTCTCACAGTTCAGCCATTAATATTAAAGAATATTGTGACAAATATTCCATTCTAGCAGTATAAGTTGAATCAGATGTGGTCTTCCTGATTCATTAACAGTCAGTTCATTAATCTGGTGAGATGAAAGGAGTGTAATGTCCACTGCTAACATGGTCTTTCATAGTTTTGGCACTGAATAGCTTCACATTCCAAGTTAAAATGGTGGCCACTTACTAAGGTGATAGTAGTGAGTTTATTTCTTTTCAGACTATTGTACCCTCTGTTCAATAAAAATCAAGCGGCCTGAAATTTTCTGTCCCGAACTGGAATCCACGTGACGTACAGTTGCCATCATAATTCGAGTCGTTTTTAGTTTCCCCATATTTGTGAATTCGTGGCGTTTCTCTATCTTCCATTCATTACACTCAATCACGCCGTGTATATATTAAGCAAAGACACCAATACATTCGCTTAATTTGAAGTTAAAATATGAATTACAGGTAATTAATTTTCCTAGGCGTGCGGCTTGCTGACTTTCTTACCACAGATGTATGTTGCGAGAGGGTGGTTGTTTGTCGCAGCCGGAGGTAGCCGAGCACGTTAACGCGTGATGGCAATACTCTTCGGAAACAAACTATATTGGTTCGCGTCCCAGTGTCAGCATGCAATTTTTTCTTTTTGAATATATTTTATACTCACAAACACTCAATTAAATTATGCAGTGATACTTCTATTATTTAATTAATTATTTAATTATAAGTTTTAAAACTTATCTTCCCTCCATTGGCAGGGTTAGAAATGCGAGTGACGCAGATATTTATGTTATTTTTCCGTAATTCTTTTTCTTTGTTTGATCTCCAACTTCATACACAAATTCTTATTTATTTACATATAATACATTCATTAAAATCCTCTACATGTTTCGAGCATTACCCTGCTCAACTTCAGGAGGTCTACGTCGTAATACAACCGACCTACCTCTGGTATGCGTTGCCTTCTTCTTCTTCCCTGAAGCGGCCGGCTGTCTCCCGTTCGTCAATCCTAACACTTTATAATTAATACGACAAATGGGTCACACTTATTAGGACGACTTATTAGCTAGCGGTAGAGTCACAAAGTTCTCTTGTGGGAGTTTACGGGAGTGTGACAGAGGTATGGTGTCTAATTTGTCTTTTTAATCGAACTCCAGCCGAAAGAATGAGTCCACAATTGTTTATTTGAATAATCACTTTGTTTCCATACACTCGTGAATTACTGTTCTTTAATGAGAGCTGTCCTCTCGCGGCACCGAAATACACTTCATCTCACTGACGCTTATGTTGGTACAATATGTTATTTCCGCGTCCGCCCTGTCTGATGAATATTTACAGAATGACCTCACAATATCGTTGTTACGTACGTTCTGTTTGATCAACTTTTACCGAAAAACTGGCCTATCTGATGAACTTGTACCGACTGACTGACTTCTGGTATATCCCGGTTTCTCTATAAGTTCGAAATTTCAAATGAAAAGCGACGGTTCCTATTGGTTAGAAATGTTAAATCTCGCCATTTCTAATTGGTCGAAAGTCACAATTTTGAATACTTTAAACCCACTGGTTCCCACTTACGTAACGTTGCTTCCATTGTCGCAACCCGTGTGAACTCCTACACGCGTCATACTGGGCTGTCTCAATGGGCAAGCGTGACTAATATGGGATCCTTCTAGCAAGATTTAAGGTGTCCAAAACTGTCAAAGTTTACACTGTTAATTGTTCCCAAAAGTTCTCTAAGCCCTCAATTCTGGCGCTGACAACTAGCAATCCTCCCCTTACTGTACCGTCATAAAATGTATAACTCTCTCAGTGCCCCTGTACACTGCTATACACTCTGGTACAACTTCCTTTCCACCAAAACAAAATAAATACCAACATGACTAGAGCTGTCTTGTCTACCAATATCATTTTGACACTTGCTAAAGAACTTAAATAAAACTCCTCGTACCGGTCATAAATCCCTCTCGTTTCCTGTCCGGACGGTTACAGTAATTGTATATATGCAGCCTCTGGTGTTGTCACTCTCTGCAGGTCTTGTGCATCGGTTAAGAAAGAATCAAAATTCTTTTTCTTTGTTTACCGACATTCTGATTTAGAGGTTTCGTGTTCGAATGGAACGAAAACTAGGCATGGTGAATCTTGTTGTTGCTTGCGGGCCGTAGCGGGTCACGAGATCTGACACTGGGTTGGACGATTTGAAACATTTACGGAAAGGAATTGTTGAGCGTATAATGCGTGTGCTGGGGAGGTCTGGGCTGAGGGTGGTTTCATTTTCGCCTTATTTCAGGGGTGGGTTGTGGGGAGTGAAGTATTGTTGGAAGAGGTGCAACTCAATTTTAGCTTTCGAAACAAGTTCACAATTCTTCCGTGTGGCCGTCTAGTAGACAATAACACATTTTCAAAAATGTGCGTTTTTAAAAGTTTTACTGTCTACACTGATTATGGTGGTTATGAAAACCAAAATGCGTTTTTTTAATAATAATGAAATCAACGGTAATGAAGAGCTTATGTTGCTGCATGATCAAAATGGTGGATGGACTGTGCCTTACCCCTATTTAATGGTTTGTTGTAAGAATATTTATTTAAGAATATTATTTAAAGAAGCCTACAATGCTTGATAAAAATTGTTATATGATTTTAGAACACTTTTACTAAAGGATTTCTCATTAAATTAAATCAAGCTTCTTTCAATTTTCTGTCACTCGAATCAAATGTCTTCCGCAACTGCATTATGATAATTCACAATTTTTGAGCCGTGGACCAAAAAGGATATTATACCTGCTGCTGGTCGTGGATGAAAGCGGAGGGTAGGGGATTTTCCGTGGACTAAAACTGACCTACCAACGACAATATGGTCATTAACCCTTATATGAGTGTAGGCCGAATTCCTCTTCATGACATAACCACCATAATCAGTGCAGCCAGTAAGACTTTTAAAAAAGCACATTTTAGAAAATGTGTTATTGTCTACTAGACGCCCACACGGAAGAATTATGAATTTGTTTTGAAAGCTAAAATTGAGCTGCACCCATTTCAACAGCACTTCTCTCCCAACACCCCACCCCTGAAACAAGGCGAGAGTGAAACCACCCTCAGTCCAGACCTCCCCAGCACACACATCATACGCTCAACAATTCCTTTCCATAAATGTTTCAAATCGTCCAACCCAATGTCAGATCTCGTGACCCGCTACGGCCCGCAAGCAACAACAAGATTCACCATGCCTAGTTTTAGTCCCATTCAAACATGAAACCTCTAAATCAGAATGTCGGTAAACAAAGAAGAAGAATTACGGAAAAATAACATAAATATCTGCGTCACTCGCATTTCTAACCCTGCCAATGGAGCAAAGATAACTTTTGAAACATACAATTAAATAATGAATTAAGTAATAGAAGTGTTACTGCATAATTTAATTGAGTGTTTGTGAGTATAAAACATATTCAAAAAGAAAAAATTGCATGCTGACACTGGGACGCGAACCAATATAGTTTGTTTCCGAAGAGTATTGCCATCACGGGTTAACGCGCTCGGCTGCCTCCGGCTGCGAGAAACAACCACCCTTTCCGCAACATACATCTGTGGTAAGAAAGTTAGCAAGCCGCACGCCTCGGAAAATTAGTGACCTTTAATTCATATTTTAACTTCAAATTAAGCGATTGTATTGGTGTCTTTGCTTAATATATACGCGGCGTGATTGATTGTAATGAATGGAAGACAGAGAAACGCCACGAATTCACAAATATGGGGAAACTAAAACGACTCGAATTATGATGTACAGTTGTACGTCACGTGACTGCCTGAGCGGCACGTACGAAATATCAGGCCGCTTGATTTTTGTTGAACAGAGTGTACAAAGATTTCTGCTTGGCACATGTTATATATTAAGATTTCCAATTTTCCATTTCCCTCTTTCAGACTTCAAGGGAAAACTGAGACGTTTGAGTAGACAAAAGAGAAAAAACAGCGCAAGTCATAAATTTGTTTATAAGGACTAGATCATACTACTACAAACTTCTCACAGAACTTTTAATTTTTGCATGCATATAAAGATGACCATGTTCCCATTACTTTTTAAAAATTCTGTGTTGTCACCAAATTTTTAGTTTTCTCCCTTCCAAACACACACCAGCCATGTCTTGCTATCTGTACCACAAATTATAATGGCATATAATTAAATATAAAGTGTCAGATGTAATAGAATTACATTACTCCTATACACATGAATATTTCATAGACTTTTTCAGCTTAATGACTCTCAGATAAATTACCAAATAAGAAAATGCATTTTTCTTATTTAGGTAAAGTTGGCACTGTGCTTAATTCAGCAACATACCATGCCTGCATGTGGGGAATGGGAGCATTAAGTTATAGTGGAAAATGCAAGAAAAATCCCCCACACCATGTTGCCATGTCCCATTCAAATTTTATTGCATTTTCTGCAAAAATTATAAGAACTAGCCACAAAAAGTATGAATGCCACTGATTGTAAGTTATTCCACACTATGTACCTCTGAGTCTCTCCCACTTTCCTTTCTATCCTTAACATGTATGCCAAGCTAACTACACCAGGGCATAGAACCTTGTGCTTATAGGCCTATTTTGTGAATTTATCAAGTGTATATTCTTGTTTACATTCCTTGGGAAGCCTAAGCACAAATATGGGCCAGCAGTACATGAAGTTACATTGTTATATGTTTAACAAAAATTCATGGCTAGAAACTGGAGACAAAAATAGAGAATTTAATGTTTTTAACATACCAGGCGTGAAAGGATTACATAATTTATGTGAGTAAATATGTCAGTGTTTCCATAATTTTAACTTCTTATAATTATGAACAACTGCATTGTTCTTAACTACCTGGTAAATGCCCAGTGTTCTCAAGGACAAAATATTACAGTTTAAAGCATTTATTAATGCTTATGTGGATGAAATTATTATACATGCAGTGACAATCTTAAAACATGAACACATAATACACACATAAAATAATCTCTTCTTCTTCTTCTTCTTCTTCTTCTTCTTCTTCTTCTTCTTCTTCTTCTTCTTCTTCTTCTTCTTCTTCTTCTTCTTCTTCTTCTTCTTCTTC
>Ga0268261_10004220_pt1 | contig 10737 bp, 10 predicted proteins | sample TergutNc150P1_FD_190353 | JGI IMG/M metagenome (GOLD analysis project Ga0268261, IMG submission 190353) | Nasutitermes corniger P1 segment gut microbial community from laboratory colony in Florida, USA - Nc150 P1 (SPAdes) (version 2) | ecosystem: Host-associated > Arthropoda: Insects >...
TTGATGGCTTTTTCCACTTCACTTCGCAAAATATATGGCCCCTTCTCGTCTGCATCTACTTCCTCTTCAGGTTCGACTTCTAGGGTTACTGGTCGATTAGGTCGATCGTGTACTACATAAATTGAAATATTCCCATAATGTACAGATATGGAACATATGAATTTCATTAATGCCCACCAGGCAAAATGAGTTCATCTTGTAGCCTGATGATGGGCGCAATAGCAACCGAGACATGTAGATATTAATAGTATATGATGCAGCATATTTTGCTATTGTGCATTTCTTTGTGTAATACATACATTTAAAAGGGCGCCTAGCTTTGAGGAAGAGCACGGACAATAACAGTACGACAGCCTAAATGATAACGGACGTCTGTCTCGATTGGTTGGTTTCGATGTGGAGGGGGACTACTGTGTGTAACAGGAACATAGCCTGTACACTAACCAAAGTCCGTCTCGATTGGTTGGCTTACTTTTTTTTATTTTTATTGGTGGGTTTGTGTCGATGAGATGGGGCGGGAGGGATGTTCGGCACCGGCTCACCCGATGACGGCCCATAGCTTTCGGCTGCTCCGTCACGGCACATTGGATTCATTGTGGTCGGCGCCAACTACAGTTGCAGAGATCAGCTGTGCTTAAATATTAAAATTGGGTTACCTAACATCCGAACACTGTCTATTTAAATGAGCATGGGTGTGAGGATCCGTGGTTATTTTTGAAGCAAAAAGGGGTCCACGAGCAAAAAAGTGGGGGGGACACAAATCTAGACACTATAAATTTTAGTGATGGACTTGTTTTAATTGCTACATTTTTATTTTGGCTCTTTCGAGAATCTTGCTGTATGAGGTGTTGGTCATCCTGTACCAGGTCATGGCGTCGAAGAAAGGGGGGTGTGGTGGAAAAAGTAGGGGATGGTTATACGTGCAAGGTGATTGAAATCAGCAAGCACAATTACGTTGCTTTACGTTTGTTGATTACAAGTTGTCCTCATCAGAGATCTCAAACCCTGACCACAGCAGATTAGAAGCCGCTTTCAACCCCATTGTACCTTCAGTAACCTGGCTTGCTTTTCTTCGCATCTTAAGTCGTAAGACCTGATCAGACATTGTGTTGAGATGGAAGGAGTGTGGAAGAGAGCATGAGAAGTATATACTGTAGTGCAGTATTGTTTTCATTAAAATATATTGCTTTGGGTAAGAAACATTACAGCTCCAGGTTTTACTGAACGAAGATTTGTAGTAATTTGCTTGAGACAGACAGTGGGCAGGGGGTAATCTTGGATTAGAGTGATAAGTTGTAACTGTGTTAGAGTAGTGACGTAAACTATAATTGCTTCTCGTTGCTAATAAGAAACCTGAAAATGGCAAATTTGTGTTGCCGAAACATGCGGGATGAATTTGTCTTATTGCCTGCATCGTATAATTAACTATATGGTGGTATTTCTAGAATTTGGGTACCACCGTTGTACATTTCGAAATTTAAAACGGGGTGAATAGGGAACATGTTGCTTGATGATTAAACACTGCCATTTCATGAGTCACTTGTTACAAGCGACTAGCATTGTAACCGTTTAAGATGGTTTATATTACTACGTGCCTGCAAGATGCACTTTTTAACGTTTTTAGGTAGGGCATCCTTGTTATTCAATATTGGTTAAATAGGGAAATAATTTCATGTAATTTGTTTGAGCACTTGGTTTAAGAGGTTTGGAATTAATATCTCGTGTTGCATATTAACCCTCATGTTGCGCAGTTAAATTTAAATCGTAGTGCACACATAGTGTGAAATATTATTGGCAATTAGATGTTTCTTTGAAGTTTAAATTGTGTAGAATGGGGAATGATTTGCTTTCTGAGATGGGCGAGTTTCAAGGTAATGACTAGGATTTCATAATTTTGGAAGGAAGATTGATTAATGCAAGCACTTCATGCATTTTCTGCAAATTATGGAAAAGGAAAGAATCAAGACTTTACTAGACTGGTGCTGAGAAAATCCATAGCTGCTCCTTTTTGAGGGGTTGAAATTTGTGTGTCACATTGAAAGTGAATTTTATGGACTACAAGTTTGCATGAAATATTTGTCAGTTTTTTTTATGAGATCTTGATATGTCATGAATTATGCAATGAATATCTGCACTATGGTTGTAATTGGGATTTTAAAAGCATGAGAATATTGGAATGATTCCATAAATTTGACAGTGTATGAAGGATGTACCTCCGCTGTATTTGGCGTGTACTACAGTTTGTACTGAGTATTATTGAGTGTGAATACTGTTCTTTATTGGGAAGATGTGAAGTGTAGGGTATGTTGCTGGGCTGTTCAATGTATATTGTTGCGAGAATGCAGAAGTTTATGAAAGTATGTTTGGTACATGGCCTGTGATAGATGGTGTGATGGAGATTGTTAAAATAATTGTGAAAGAGGGATTTATTAAGGTATATTTGATAAGTAGCCTGTGATTGATAGTGTGATATAGGACATTGTAAAGAATATGAAAAATGGGTTTATTAAGATATATTTAATATGTGGCATGTGACAGATTGATGGGAGGTTGTTATGTTAAATGTGAACCAGAAATTTATGAAAGTATATTTGATATGTGGCCTGTGATAAATTATTTGATGGAGGCCACTATAATGAATGTGAAATTAGTTCGTAGTGATATTTTTAATATTTGGCCGGTGATAGGGTTTGATAGGGTTTGACCGAGGCTGTTATAATTAGTGCAAAATGAGTTCTTACAGTTATATTTAATATGTGTACTGTGATAGATGGAATGATGGAGGCCATTAATGAATGAGAGTTCATGGTGGTGTATTTTATTATATGGACTGTGAGAAATGGTATGACTGAAGTTGTTATAATGAATGCAAATTGAGTTTTGTTGGTATTTTTTATATTTGGCCTCTCGTAGATGGTGTGCTGGAGGTCGTTGTAATGGATGTGTTGGAGGAGTTTATTAAGGTGTGTTTGATATGTGGAAGATGGATCTTCAGGAAGTTGGAGGGGGTCGTGGGGACTGGATGGAGTTGGCTCAGGATAGGAACAGTTGGCGGACACTTATGGGTACGGTGAGGAACTTTCGGGTTCCATAAATGCGGGGAATTTCTTGACTAGCTGCAAAGTTTACTGGTTAGCTTCTCAAGAAGGACTCTGCTCCATGGAGTAAGTAAGTAAGCAAGTAAGTAAGTAAGTGTTTGATAAGTGGCCTGTGATAGATGGTTTGATGGAGGCCATTATAATGAATGCAAAATGTGTTTTTACTGGTATATTTAATATGTGACTTGTGATAGATGTAACGATTATGGAGGTCATTAATGAATGTGAAATGAGTTTATGGAGGTGTATTTTAATATGTGGCCTTTGAGTGATGTTTTGATGAAGGTTGTTAATAATGAGGGAAATTTGATTTTATGTGATAGTTGGTTTGATGGAGGTATATTTAATAGCAGTCTATGGTGTGCATTGTGATGGAAGCCATTATGAATTTTGAAACAGAAATTATTGGCCTTGGTACTGAATGAGAAAGTGGTGGATGTGAGGTTTGATGCTTGTGGTTAAGATTACTGTGGAGTATTATGCACAAAATGTGAAAGAGAAAGGTATGGAGTTGTGTGATATGGGGCAGTGGGTATGGAAGTACCTGTTAAGCCCAAAGTTGGGCTAGGCCTGTTAGGATAGGTGTTTTCCTGTCATTTGTTTCCATATTATAGATAGGTCTGTGGCTCTGAAGAAGCTGTGGGACATCTAGTACCACATGTGCAGCCTCCCATAAACCCAACCCCTTGTCCGTAACTCAGGGTTACATGGATCTGTACCCTGTGTCACGTGGGAGGCGGTAACAGGTGTGAAGGGGATACCCTGTAGAGGGTTACTATGACACATTCTGGCTAACGAGGCTCTGGTCTACCCAAGCCAAAGTGGAAGGTATCGTGCTGAAGGTTGCATGGTACTGGGGTAGTGATAGCAATGTTGTAAACGATCCCCTTGGGGAATCAAGCTACACCCCATTGTATGTAGGCCTTCCATCCACTTGGGGCTCCGTGGATGGTGACCACATTCCCCCCACCCCACCACCTATTACATGGGAGAGCTCCTTCACTGGGGACTCTGAGAGATATAAATGAATGAATAAATTATTGGCTGTGGAGAGGGAGTACCTTTCTCCATAGGGACCCCACTGGGGGAACATGGAGGGGGGCTTCTTTACTGGAGACTTTGAGAGAAAGGTGAAATTTTGTATTTACCAGGGGATGTGTAAAAGAAGGCTCTGGAAATGGGCATCTCTTCATAGGGGCCCCATTGGGGAATGTGGAGGGGGGCTCATTTACCAGGGATTTTGAGAGACAGATGGAGTGTTCTAGAAACACAGTGTCTATGTTTGTGGGAGCTCTGTGAGGGGAACTTGGAGGGAGGGCTCCCTTACTGGGGACCCTAGAAGGGATGCTCCTTTCCCAGGGAATTTGAGAGAAGGTGAGATTTTTCTGTCAGGAGAACTTTTACTAGGGAATCCAAGAGACACAAAAATGAAGGCTCTGGAAATGGGCAATTCTTTCCATAAGGGCCCCATTGGGAAACTGGGGATTTCATTTACTGGGGACTGTTGAGAGACAGATGAAAGAGAGCTCTGGAAATGGAGCATCTTTCTCTTTGGGAGGTCTGTGAGGTGAACCTGGAGGGGGGTGGGGGGCTCCTTTCCTGGACACCCTAAAGGATAAATAAAGGAAGGCTCTGGAAACTGGCATCTCTCTCCATTGGAGCCTTGTTAGTAGGGAACCTGGAGGGGTGCTCATTTACTGGGGACTTTGAGAGACAGACGAAGGCCGGCTCAAGAGATATGTAAAAGATGCCTCTGGAAACAGGCAACTCTCTCCATAGGGGCCCCATTGGGAACCTGGAGGGGGTTCATTTACTGGAGACTTTGAGATATAGTAATATTTGGGCTCCTTTTCTTGGACCCAGAGAATGTTAGGAGCCTGAGTCTGGAAGTCCTGTGGGATGTTACACCACCACCTTCAGGTTGCTTATTTTGGCTGGATATTTTTACATCATGAGTCAGAATGGAGAGAATCCTTCTAGTATGTGTTGCACAATTTTTGTAATCTCTCCCTCTTTCTTGGGAAAGACTGCAATAAGATACATTTCATTTGCTGCCTAAAGAGAGATTGAATACCAATATATGCACTGACTAGAAAAACACACAAATTCTGTTAAAATGAACAGTATATTACATAATTTTGTAATATAATTACATTATAAAATGATGTATGTCTTGAAGCTGTGATAACTGTGTGAATTATTATTGACCTCTGGGTTGATGATCCTTGAAGTGTTGTTTACAGATAATTGTACTGCCTCAGTAGTTTATTATTGTTTATCAACCAGTGAGGTAGTACTGATTCTCTGCAGTATACTCCCTGGTATCATAAAATGTCTGGTTATGAAGGAATAATTAATGACATTCTGATAAGCCTCCCATTAAGCAGCATTGAAGTGATGCATCATCACACATTCAGTTTACTGCTTTGATGAAATGTTTGTTTAAACAGTGACTTGTGTGTATATTTATATGTACATTTACAAATCTGAATACAAATGCCTGTGATAAAAAGATATTACTGTTGAAGATTTTCCTATCCTACCTGTAATTACTCATTATGAATATAAGTTTTGTTTCTGGAACATGTATTTCACAGAGTCAAATATGTTTCAGTAAGGGGAGTTTCAGTTGCTGTCATTCAAATCTTTATTCACATGGACATGCATTTATCCAACAGACAGACAAGTTCCTCTGGAATGACAAGAATTTCACATTTATTCATTGGTTGATATCAGTAAAGACATATGGGCAGATTAATTAAGTTTATGTTATGCATACTGTACAGTTAATACTACACTATAATGTTACATATAATAATTTTACATTTTATTTCTTGGTTTTTTACCAGTAAAGGCATAGTAATGAGTCATAACAAAGGTTATGTTATGCATGCTGTGCAGTTAATACAGCTTTATAATGTATTTACCAGCAGCCTCCACTTATTTATGTCCCATACATTGATGTGTGTGTTTCCATGCTACCTGTTGCATCATCATCAGTGCCGCGTGTTGTATTATTTTCTTATGGCGCACCTACAAATACTAATTTTTTGGGCGAAAATGGCAATCTTGTACATTTATATTTTATATATGCAAAATTAGCGTTTTATCAGATTTCAAACGGTGAAAGACATGTCATGCCATCTACTGACAGAAGGCTAGAATTAAAAGCGAAAGACATCGATGGCTCAGACCGTCTCACAGCCGGCTGTGTATGCCAATGGGTTAATAGCTTTCATGCTTTTGTGTGTTGTAGTCACTGTTTCTTATTGTTGCGTTCAACGTACAACGTCTACCATATATTGCTGTGTAATTTATATAATTGTAATTCATTCCTACAAGATTCCTCTATAGGTTTGGTATTTAGCCTATCACAGTTGTATGTATGATGCAATAATTAGCATCGAAATTTGCCTGTCAGTAAACGACATAAATGTGTTGGTGAATGAATCCAAACGAACACGAAAGGTTGACTTAGTATTTGGCTGTTCTATTTATGGGTCTACCGCCTCTTCTGACATGATGAATTAGTACAAACGTTTGGCAGGGCTTAGTAGTTTAGCAAAGGCCGCAAATGTCGCGTAATTGCATATTAGTACGATTTGTCTGGCATAGATGGCGGTAATTTTGTCGGCCTTCTAATATCATTGAGTTTCAAATCTTAGTCATCGTGATCTGTGGTATGACATGAGAACGTAGGAAACCGTGATAACTTGAAAATGGCGCAGTGTATTGGTTGTGTGAGGCTGCATGATCTGAAATCTTTTATTTTGTAGGTAAAGTGATAATTGAAAGACTGAAATTTGGTAATAATGGCGTTAAATTTTAACAATATTTGTCGATTGTGTATGGGAAGAAAGGATGCGTTATTGCCACTCTTCAATGATAGGAAAGGTCAAATCATTTCTCTTCCGGCAAAAATAATGAATTTCGTGCCACTTTTGAAGGTATGTGTTCTGATTTTGTGATGGGTTGTGAATTTGCAAGTGACTGCAGTTGTTCCGTTGATATGCGGTGATTGTACGTTAGCACTTTAAAGCTCCAGGGAGGGAATATCAAACCACCACGTACTATGCTATTCATTATTGCCTGGTAGTTCGTTTTTAAGGTCGTGTTTCCACATAGTCTCTTCATATTCAGTAAATAAGGAGTGTAACCTGTAGTAATTTGTCTTCGAGAGGTTGTGATCAGTTAAGTATAAATATCCAATGTTTGAGCTCTCAGTGCACTGTGCTTCTTGCGTTGGATAACTACCCAAGAAAAATTACTTACGTTTTAATTCTCTGTTCATCTACAGTGCAAATTTGAAGACTTTAATACGTGTGTTGTGCTGTGGCTTTGAAAGGATTTTGGGGGAGGGGGTATTTGTTCCAGTACACTAGGAAAATTTTCAACAGGTACTAAGTTGTGTTGGGTGTCTATGAGCAGGGCTTGACAATGCTAGAATTGCGAGTGATTTTAAGTTTTCGTGCTTGTTATTGTTTGGTATTTTTACCTATTCATTTTCCAGCAGTTTTAGCGTTCATTTCTAACTACATCTTATTAAACATAGTACATGTATGGGTGAAAGATAAAAATTATTATTATTCCATAAAAGAAATTCCGTGCTATTTTCGTTGCACTTGGAATTATACTTTATGTTGTTATCCTGTCAAGTGATCTCACGATTAGCATTGGCACATATAACTTGTAAACAGAGTGACACATAAAGTAATCTTATTTTTGGATGTAACATGTTGACTTATGGTTACTACAGTTCCAGTACTCTTTTGATCAGAATGTTTTATTGTCAGCTGTACTTCAGAATTTGCTCATTTCAGAACTGAAAGAATGTATTTACAGGGGAATTGACATATAACAGGATGCCATTCATTTCAGTGATTTGTCAAATTGTGCAATAGTTTCATATTACCAGATTTCTGTCATTCCTTCATCAAAATATCATCACCTCTTATAGGAGTAAAATTTGTGATTCTGAATATCAGTAATAAAAGTTAAAGTGACCTGCTTTATGTTATTGCCCCCTCCAAAAATAGGTTTAGGAAAATGCATGTCATAGCAGTACTGAGCCTCATACTGTGTTAGTTTAGATTATTTTTGTTCTTTTTATGGTGAAAGTATATATTTTTGTAGAAGACCAAGTGTTAGGTAACAAGAAGTGTCCATTAATTTAAACATTTATCATTATTTTATCACCTTGAACTGCATTCCTTGGTTGAAGAAGGCCATGGAATAACATGAGCTTGCTGCATATAGTTGTCAAAATTAAATACTAAAAGAATGTAAGTGTGAAATTGGTATCCCAGAAATGTGATGCAGCTGTCTGGACAGAGTGGCTCACTGCTTCTCTAAGATGTTAGTTGACAGTCAGTTCATTCATTCATTCACTTTATTTTCCATCTATCCATATACAGGTAGAATACCAAGGATGTGGAAATTGTCATAGTTGTTGTAGCAGTATCTGTTAAAGTTACAAATGTGAAATGTTCCAATACAGTTATAATACAATGGTCACATAGTAATTAACAATTGTATCTTCAGAACAATTACAAGAAGATGTGTGCTGTCACCAGTATCGTAACTTGACTCATGTGTTCTAAGAGACCTGCTTTAATCCAGATTTGTATTTTCAGCTTTTTTCTGGTGATGGGTTGCCAGCCCAAATATGTAGGCAGTGTATACGGCTAGTTAATACATCATACAAATTCAAGCAGCAGTGTGAAAGTTCAGATACAACTCTACGACAGTATTTAAGAAGTCAGCCATATACAGTAAGTGCTTCCCTTATTGTTATATCATTGTTAAATGTGAGACATATCTTGCTGTCTCATTATAAACTTGTATCATAAGATTTATGAACTATTAAAATATTTAATTAATTTCAGTGTGTTGGAACATAAGGAAAGGTTGTCTTGCACAAATGTTCCGTATAACATTTTTACAATGCTTCATGCCTAAAGTAGTTCAGTTTCTTATAACTTCTAATAAAAGTGTATTAGGAATATGCATGTATGTTAAGTTCATCTAAGAGTGAATAATATTAAATGAGTTTATTAATCACAGACACTCTGATTTATATTTCTTTGTTAGGAAAATACTGATGAAATAATCCACTCTGTGTTCCGAACTGACAATAATGAAGATTGTTGGAAGCTCACGCCTGTAAAAAGTGAAGTTACAGAGGAGGACATTTCACTAGATGGACTTGCTGGTGCTGGTGATGGTGACAGTGATGATGACCAAAGGTAAGATCCAATTTGGAAGGTTCAAAGTTCAGTATTTTTGTAAAAGAGCCTTTGAAGAACTCATTCTCTTTATGCTGTAAGAAGCTGGCAAATATTTCTTGCACAGCAACTTGGCAACTCTGTACTGCTTGTTACCCTGAAGTGTTATTATTTTGCAAGCATGTCACAATGATTTAACCCCATGTGTCAGATTGTAGTTAAAAACTTGCTTTATATCGTAGATTATCAGCCACTAATTTCTAGAGTGTCTGAAGGTTACTGCTAGTAGTAGTATGTGTGTTTGTAACATCTGGTGCAAAGTTAGCAGAGTCACTAAAAACATAGCTGTGTTGTTTTCAAGGGTGTCTTGGCACACTGTTTTCTGCGTTCAGTTAGTATGGTGACAGTAAATATGTGTTTAACCCTTTGCACTTAGTGTCTGCTATCACATGCCAGTTTGCCAGCCAGCGTAAGTAGTTTTATCATCCATATGGTGTATCTGTACGGGTTTGAGAACGTTGCATGTTTTAGTAGAAAACAACTTTTGTTAAGAAAATTGTTGGAACTATCACAGCTGATAGTGTAGTTTATACAGCCAACAATCAGATGCAAATGCACATATTTTCAGTACAGAAAGTTGTGCTAAATTAAGAGAATTAAATCGTATCAGAACTAGTCTGATGAATGACAGTGTAGGGAAATTTGTTGATCAGACATCATTTGACAGATGAGTGCAAAGAGTGTGAATTCCGGGAATGAAATGTATTTTTTAAATAATTAGGCTATTGAGAAAACGTCATTGAATTATGTGACTATAGAGATTTGATGAGGTTAGTATTTTAATATGTTGAATCACCAAGACGTTATAATTTAGAAGTTAATATTTGATTGTGTTATGTTCATTATACTTAGGTTTAAGATACAGAGTGTCTAGAATTGACTTGAAAATGGCTATCTACTAGCCAAAACATGTAGTCATGATATATAACTTGGTACTTTATGTGTCAGTATAATAGCTGTATAAATGGGCCTTCATATTTGTAGGGATTTATATCTAGGTTTAGACAACGCACAGTGGAAGGCATCAAGAAAATATAAAAGTACAGTTGAACCCGGTTATAACAAGCCCCAAGAGTCAGATATTCTGTGTTACAAATTAATTCCTCACTGTTGACTATAACATTATACTCCTTGGTTATAACAACACAAAGTATTCAGTCTCTTTGATGACATTATAACTGAGTTAGACTGTATGTTTACATTTATGGACTGTGACAAAAGTAGTCTGTCAATTATTTTTTTTATACAAGAGATGTTATTTAACCCTTAAAAGCCCGAATTAAATCCCATCTGCTATTTGCTGGCATTATTAGGAGCTCACCATTTTCTCCACGTTAGCAGGATAAGGGTTAAAT
>Ga0268261_10004221_pt1 | contig 10736 bp, 10 predicted proteins | sample TergutNc150P1_FD_190353 | JGI IMG/M metagenome (GOLD analysis project Ga0268261, IMG submission 190353) | Nasutitermes corniger P1 segment gut microbial community from laboratory colony in Florida, USA - Nc150 P1 (SPAdes) (version 2) | ecosystem: Host-associated > Arthropoda: Insects >...
TATATATATATATATATATATATATATATATATATAGAGAGAGAGAGAGAGAGAGAGAGAGAGAGAGAGAGAGAGAGAGCAGATGTTAAAAATATTTTCAGATTCCTGAAAGGCAACTGTTTGAGGACTGAACTGAAAGTTGTATTTAACCCTTTGGGGACTACCATCAGCTATGGTCTTTTCGAATTGTGGTGCTGAAAATGCCAAAGGTGGGCTGAGTTAACACCAAGAACATGCCAATTATGGGACCTTTTTTTGGAGCCCTGTAGCTGGTGTGCTGTGTCCACCCAAGTGAAAATGGAGCTTGTCTAGTATGTTCCAAATTAATTCCTGCTCCAAAGGGTCCATACTGTTAACATGTTGATTAGAGGTACTGGGAGTTGGCAGGAGCCGTTCAGAATTTCATAGCAGTGGAAAATGTGCATGTTTTAATGAAGTTTCAGCCTTCCAAACATATCTTGAAATATGTTGGACACTTAAGTAAGTTATGGTTACACTGAAAGTTATACTGTTGTGCTAATGTTAGTATCATTTCTGTAATACTGCAATACAAAGAAGTTACACATTACCACTACTCCAGTTTCTGAATATGAAATTAAAGTGATATGTGATATGTTGGATGGGATAAATAGTGTAAGATAGCCAGAAATATATATGTGAACTTTTAAAGAGTTTTAGGAAATTCGGAATTTTGGATATTTTAATATAGGCTTGTGTAACAGTGATGCTAATTATATACACCATACTGGGTCTTATTTGTGGGCTGGGTAGCTCAGTCAGTATAGCGACTGACTACGGGCTGGATGGTCTGGGGATCGAATCCCAGTGGGGGCGAGATTTTCCGCACCTGTCCAGACCGGCCCTGGGGCCCACCCAGCCTCCTGTACAATGGGTACCGGGTCTTTCCCGGGAGTAAAGAGCAGCCAGGGTGGGACGCTGACCCCTCACCTCCTTCTAGTGCCGTGGTCAAGAAAGGGTGGAGCTATACCTCTACTCCCCCTATGAGCCATATGGCCTGTACAGAGTCTCAGTGCCTGTACAAGGGTACACTTTACCTTTTTTTGGGGGGGGGGTCTGATTTGTTCAAATAAGCCTAGAGCTGGAAATGTGTTTAGATGGTTGTAAAATTGGTATTGTGTGTGTTACAGCAAGGTCCAGCAAACACAGTGGGTAATATCATAGTTTTATCATCAACTGATGCACAACAGAACTGATTTAAAAGGAGTATTAAAATTTACATTAAAACCAGCTCCAACATGTTTCGGTGTTTTCACCATCATCAGGGAGCACACTATTTGAGCTTGGAGCTATTTTAATGTAGATTTTAATACTCCTTTTAAAGCAGTTCTGTTGTTCATCAGTTGATGATAAAAATATGATAATATCAAGATGCATGGTACGACTGTGAAAATTACAGTAGGTAATATTAACCAAGCTTGATGGCCATTTCCCACAGATTTGTGATCCTGAAGTTGGTGCGCCGAGACCTGATCCCAACTCTTCCTCTGCCACGAAGGGTGATCGACTACCTGAGCACACCTCACTACTATTCAGAGCAGCTAGTGGTGGAGGATGATCTAGCACCCTCTCTTGATGATATAGATATGTTTTCCTTTGTGCCACAGGGACTTTCCTGAGGTATGCCTCTGCTAGTCCTACACCAGGGTACCAGGCAATTGATGTAGGGAAAACATGAGACAGATAGTGTGGGGATGGCACATAGCATTGTAACATATGTTATGGTAACAACATAATACGCACATCAGACATAATATCTGTGGTTGTAAGTACAAATACGATTCATGACTTTGATATTTAAAAGTCAGCAGGGCCTCTTTGTTAGTCATATTGTCTTGTGCGTGGGTTTAATTCCACATATAAATGTAGGTTTCCCTGAAACAAGCAGCTCCATAACACATGTTACAATAAGTGTAAACAAGGAAGCCATGTGTTAACTGGTCATTATGCACATTTTTCAGATTGCCTTTGTTTGTGGATAGTAAGAACAGTGAAGCATGAGGGGATGGGTTAACCATCCATAGCATTTTTATAGACCAAAATAAATACTGAATTCTTGCTGTGACAGGTTTGTAAAAAAAAAAAAAAAAGTATATACAGTGGAGCCCGCTTATTACAATCTCGGATAATGTTATCAATCGGCTATTGTTATCAAAATCAGTGGTCCCAAAACACTCCATTTAAAATCAATTAAAAATAAGCCATTTATTATAATCAATCTTCCGGTTATTGTTATCAAATTACAAATTATTCGAGTACATATTTTGCCATTTTGGACCTTAAGACGCCATCTGTAGTTCAATTCTCGGTCCAAGTACCAAGACAATGGAAAGGATAAATGGGTTGTCTGGCAATTACCAGTTTCATTGTTAGGGAAGAGCATTCTGTACTCAAGTTTGGAATGGGCAGAGGGGTTTAGCAGTTCAAACCTCTAATTGCTCTCCACACTTAAGACTGGCCGGTCATTAAAAAGGGTAGAGGTCAGACACACCTCATTTCCATCAAGGGAAGAAATTCTCCTATTGTACTGTATTAGTAGATAATGGTGCCCCAGGTAGCTCTGGAGTCGAAACAGGCTTTCCTGGAGGTTGTACTGTAACAATAAATTGAGTTAAATAAGGCAAATTTTTATATCCTCCGCTTAATGTTATCAGCCGGTTATTGTTATCAAAAAGCGCGAGTCCCAAATTGATCATAATAAGCGGCTTCCACTGTATAACCTCTGGCTAACAGTCTTGTAAAATGTGTTACATACTAGAGTACTGTTAGAAGATTATAGACCTGGGCATTAAAGTTACTGATCAGTATCACCTGGGGTTTTGAATGATATCTTGAAATACAGATGGTTCAAAGGAATTTTGTGCAAAACAGTTGTTACGCTAACTTAAAATTAACTCACACTTTCCCACTGCCATGTTGAGAACATAAATTTTCTGTTTTTTATATGTTTTCAAAAAAAAGTTAATTTGTTTTTTCCAAATAAATTTTTGTATCTCTGTGTGTGTGTGTGTGTGTGTGTGTGTGTGTGTGTGTGTGTGTGTGTGTGTGTGTGTGTGTGTGTGTGTGTGTGTGTATACAGGGTCTGCCAGCAAATCGGACGATTTTTAAGTGTTAACAGAAAACTAAAATTATTGGATATCATGATACAGTTACATTTATAAGGGAGTACATACTTTAGCATTTGCAAAAAAAGAAAACACAACACATCATTCCACTCGAAATATTACATCCTCAAGATGCCCTCCATTACGCTGCTCACACTCAGCAAGCTGATCATGAACATTACTGATGGCCCTACATAACACGTCGACCGGGATTCTTGAAATCTCTTCCTGTATCTGCAGCTTTAGTTCTTGAGTTGTGCGAGGTGATGGTGCACAATGCACCACACTCTTAAGGTAGCCCGACAGGTAAAAATCACACACCGATAAGTCGGGTGATCTTGCTGGCCACGCGATGTTGCCATAACTAGAAATGAGATGTCCAGGAAAAAGTGGGCACAAAATGTTTATTGCAATTTTTGCAGTGTGGCTTGTAGCCCCATCTTGTTGAAAGTAAGTGGTTTTGTTCACTGGAAGACCTTGGAGACGAGGAATGAAGGAGTCCTGTAACATGTGTGCATAACGCTCAGAGGTCACAGTGCAAGCATTTCCACGTTTGTCCTCAAAGAAGTAAGGACTGATAATGGCGAAGACTGCAACAGCACACCACACCGTTACTTTAGAACTGTGCAATGGTTTTTGTATGAGTTCCCGTGAGTGTCGATCAGACCAGTATTGGCAGTTCTGCTTGTTCACTAAGCCGGTCAGATGAAAATGTGCCTTGTCACTCATGATTAGATTGTTGAGAACTTCTTTGTTCCTGTTTATCAAGTCCAACATTTGTTGACTGAAAACCAATCTCTTAGCTGCATCACCCTCCTCCAGTTCCTGAACGACTTGAATTTTGTACGGATGGAAGTGCAAATCCAAGTGTAAAATATGCCGACACTGCATTCTGACAGTCCCAGTTTCTTGGAATGATGCACAGCCGACCGGCGAGGACTTTGTTCGAATGATGCTCTCACAGCATCAATGTTTTGTGGGGTGCGAACAGTTTTAACACTACCACCTTTCTTCTTAACAGTTGAGCCGGTCTCTTTAAAGTTGTTTACCCATGTCTTTATGGCATGAGCTGACGGCACTTTACTGTTTTGATGAATCCCGAATTTCTCGCGAAATTCACGTTGGGCGGCAACGTAGCTATCATTGTTCTTATAAAATGATTTTACGGCGAAAGCACGCTGTGCAACAGTCCATGACTCCATTTCAAACTGAACACTATTCACAGCCACGCCACCTGGCAGTAGCATTCCCCTTCCCCACTCACGCTAAAAATAGAAAAACACCGTTACCAAATCACTCGATTCACTGTTGGATCCTGTATATAGAATGTGTTGTTATTGTTTCATTTTATCTTACGGGTGTCTGATTTCTTGTGTGAGTACTGTTCACAGTTTATGTATTAATCTACCCTTTTTTGTACATCCTTGGTCTTCCCCATGTTTGTTTAGCCGTTCAGTGTGGAGGTATTTAAATCCCTGTTAATACTAGGCTGTGGGATGATTTTATGCAGGGTGTTAAAATTTTGAGCTAAATTGTAGAGCACTATTCAAAATAGTGTGGTTTCGTTAATAGTTGTTGAATTTCAGTGAAGCATGAGGCAAAATATTTAAGAACCTCTGTGCTTTCTGAATATGCAATAAAATCGTACTTAAGAGATTTAGCTTGCTGTGGAGTGTCTTGAAACAATGTTCAACACAAAGTGCAGCATGTCTCCTATTCATTGTTTTTGTAACACAATGAACATCTCTTTGTTGGCCTGGCCTTTTTCTATGGTGGTTTTTTTATTTGGGGGGGGGGGATGCCTTTCAAGAAGTCATGGCACATTTTTGTCAATGGAATGATGGCCTGGCACTTTTTTTTCAATTTCACTCCCCTGTTCAGTAAGTATAGTCTGCACCAGATCTACTCTGTCCACATTTTATTAGCTTTTCTCTTGTTTCCTCCTCATGATCATTTGAAATCTTAGTCACTTTTTTTTTTTTTTGTCACTCCACTTCAGAATGGACACCAGGCTGGAATTTTGGGCTGTAAGTTGTGTCCTTTTTTTAGCTTATTGTTTCTAATGGTTTTTGGATCATCTTTTCTATGTACATGCAGGGTTCCACGTGTTTGGCATTGAAGGACTGTAGCCTTTGAGGTAGTGCTGGCGAGTTATAAAAATTATCTATCCACAACTTGCGGCCCATTTTCAGCAATGGCTCCACAAGTGACAACACAGTTTCTGCATTTTGTGTTGCCTCAAATGAGTGCTGTTTGAAACACAGTGTCTCTACTTGTATAAGTTATAAAAGACCACAAGTACCTGAAACTGGACTACATAGTTCATCTGACTTGATCCCAAATTTAAAAGTCTTTAGGGGAATATACTGTCTGAAAGAAAGTCTTCACTCCATAGCATTACTGACTCATCTATTGCAGTATGCTGCCAGGGTAAGTACAGACTCTAAAATTTTTGTTGAGGTGGGACAGGACAGTACAGGATAGAGTTTGAAAAGTTTAGAAGGTCTTTGGTACATCTCTATCCTCATTGTTATTGAAATGCATGAAATTTCAGATAGATTTAAACCAATCCATAGAAGTGACGCTACCAAAGATAGTAGTTGCTGGTGTAGAATTTTTTGAAAAAAATGATCATAGTGTAGACTTCTTTATTGTTCCCATTAGCTTGAAAAGTGCCCTCACTACACATGTTTCATCTTTAGTGACATGTTTCCAGTCCTGCATTCTCAAACAAAAAAGAATGAGACTTATAGCTCAAATTTTTTGTTCTGTGTAAGTGTTTGCTTCATTGTTATTAGTTCCACCATTGATGAATGATAAAAAAAATTTTGAACACTTCAGTGCAGTGAATTTCATTTTGAGGCCCACAGTTACCAACATACTGTTCCCTTTGTCCTGCGTAGTTTATCATGTACCCACATGTCAATTTAGCACTCGCATCGTTAGGTGCATTGGATGCTGTAGAACCTTGCACAATGTCATCTTTGTTGTCATTACATTCAAACACAATTACATTGCCTACAGCCAAATCATCAGTCTGAACTAGAATTACTTGGATCAGAATCTGTAAGTTCGTCTAACAAAGCTTGTTTTATTTCTTCCTCAAGCAAACCCTTGCTACTTGACTCCATCACTGCAGCTGACTTCAGCCTCACATACAACTGAAACACAATATCAGGTGTGGAAAAACAGAGACGCTGTCAATATATAACAGTGATGTCATACACCATTTGAAGCCCTGAACATCAGCATCATGATGACAGTGGCAGTTCTCATTTTAGTTTTCATTTGGCCATGTGAGAGAGGTACAAAGCAGCTCATGCAGTTAGAGACACTAAAAATTCAATCCACAGATTGATAGGAAAGAAAAAATAAAGAATTTATATTTTGGACCTGTCTTCCACACCAAATGACAGCCAGCTCATTTATAAACAAGAGTATTACAGCCAGATTACGTATTCTTCCAAAGTTTTCGAGAGATAATGGAATGAGTCTGAGCATGCATGTGAGTAGAGCTGGGCATTCCATGGCAGGTAATGAAATTGGCAAGCAGCACTCGGTACTCCTCACTGAAGGGTTAACGTTTTATTTCTTTAAACCGTGCAATGAATCAACTCAATCCAGATGTCATCCTTGCATAAATAATGTCCATGTTACTTTATTCTTAATTTTAGTTGCTTTTCTGAAAGTGTTTCTACTGTCAGATCTTGTGTATTATTTTGATTTATGATTTCATCCCTCTGTGAAGATTACTGTCCTGTGGGGAGGTGATGTCATGTAGTTTAGTAGGTAGATGCCAGAATTTTGGACAGATCTGCAGCATAGGAATTTTAATGCCTGTTTACTGAACTGTGTAGTCTTGCATCCTGCAAGATGATAATCTTCACATTCCACATGGCATGAAACTCGAATTTCATCCCTTATATTTCTGCCCAGTACTTGGTGGTAACTTAAGGTCTTTTGAGCTTTTAACCTACTTACATCTGTCCACTAAAAAAGACATAAATGTATGTATTTTGTGTACCTAAGATCTGTAAGTTTGTTGGCATATCAGTTACTGCAGTTAACGTATGTACATACTGCTTGAAGTGTTAAAAAGTATGATAATTATGTAGTATTTTATGGTACATGAGATAACACGATGCCTACAGAAGTAAAGTGTTGTCTTATGTTCATCTTAAGACAGGGAGCAGTGGTACCTATTACATACTATGCAGTTACTTAACTCAAAATGTGAATTGTAGAGTTGAAAATTGGAGAAAATGTGTTGACCAAAGAAGGCATGCAGGGGTAGGTGGAAATTTTACATTGATTAAGTGTTCAATCACAGTGTCTGGTAATAGTAAGGTTTGTATTGTGGTCATTTGTATCCTGTTGTAATCAACAGGCCCTTTTAGTCAGATCCTTACCCCATATTGTAATTCAGATTGTCTTGACACAGTTCCCTTTTCCATGTCCCCTCCTATAACAATTTAAGATTGGTTAAACAGGGTGTTAAGAAATAAGTACATTTTTCAAGAATTTGTATAGAGGTGCCTGACTGAGCCAAGAGGTCTTAGTTGTCTTATGTCTGAAAACAATTCATAATGGAGTTACAGTCTGTAAGAACGAAGGGAGGCATACAATTTGTTTCAGTATTTATATTTTATTATATCATATACAAGGTACTGTATATAGTCTGTACTGGAAAGAATTAGCACAGACATGTGTGCATAGTGCACATCTAGAGTGTGACACCATGTGTCCTCTGGAATTCTGGCCCTAATGTGGTGGGAAATTGAGTTCATGTTGACTTAAAGGTTTCAAGACGTTGAATTTTAACTTCAGCAGTCATGAACATCAGTCCACATGGACCTTGAGACTGTGATTATTCCTAAGTACAGTGTGATCACCATTGGGTTTGGCCTAGGTTTAATCCACTTGTTTATATTTGTCATACTTGAATGGAAGTTGTGGACATGTGTTTATCTGTTACAGTTGCTTGTACATAGGTATGTTGTGGCCAAAATATGGCATCCATAATATTCTTTGTGCCCATACTATGTGGATGTTTATCTCAAAATAGTGACAAATGCAGTCATGGTACAGGTATTTTAAATGCTTTGGGATGGAAGGGTGTTTCACATTCAAGATATTATACTGTCACAGCAGTGACTGTGTAATTGCTGTCTTCTAGAACAGGGGTGTACAAATCCTGGGTGCCAGGTTGTCTGGGTGACTGAATCTTGTACAGTGGTGTAACATTTATTAGTCCTTACTGTGGAACTGCATTTATACCACCCTTCTGGCACCTACAATTTTGAGATGGCTTCTAGATTTTGACATGTGTATGTCTTAGGCGGCGTCTGTTACGTGTGACCTTGCAACCAAAACATTAAGACGCGTGACGTCATCGCATCCGGTACTGATACGGGCAATGTGTGATGTATGATGCTTGAACATTGGAACCTTCTCGAAACGTTAACCTTGGTACGCGCTAATTATACACATGTACACATGTATGGACTCGGAATGCGGAAAGGGGAAGGGAGGGGAGATATCCGCTGAGGCGGTAACTAATTTGTAGTGCTCGGACCGCGTTTTAGTACATCAATTAGTAGTGCTCGGACCATCGTTTAGTACATGTGTTACTACAGTATAGTGTTAAACGTTTTGTGCTACGAGTATGGCTGATACAGATATCGATGATATTAAAAAGCAAAAGAAGGCAGAAAGGAATAAACGATATTATTTAAAACGTAAAATGGAACAACAACAACAAGCTTCAACATCTTCCGATACCGAACTACCCAAAAGTAAACGTAGAAAATTAATGAAACGTATAACTTCTGCCTTTATCGATAGAAGTACCAGATCATGTATATGTCTTAGGTTTAGACTTATACATGTCATACGTTAATAAAATATAAATACAACCGATATACGTGTGACATGTATAAGTCTAAACCTAAGACATATACATGATCTGGTACTTCTCTCGATAAAGGTAAAAGTTATAGGGTTTTTTTTTTTTGGGGGGGGGGGAGATTTGTGCATACCTGTTGTAGAATATGGCACTTTGAGGTCTGGTAGAAAATTACCATCATTTGAGAGGAACCTGCTGCCCTCATTGTGAGGGTAAAGTACTTATCTTTGCTGAACATGGCATTAGCAGTGTCTGAGAAATATTGGTACCTTTACACATCTACTACCTAGTTTCACATCGTAGAAGATGGTAGTATTCATTTTTTTGGATTTATGTTTGTGTAGAGAACACAGTAACCAAGTAAATTAAATTTTAATTTTGCATTGTGAGGTTCTTGTTCGTGGCCTTTTATTCAGGAATGTCCATCTTGGTTTCTTTGAAGATATATATTTCATAGTTTGTGATGGCATGTAGTGTGGTTGATAGGTACTGACTTAGATGACTGTGCTGCTTCCATTGTGTAGGTGAACGATCTGACCTCATTGTATGTGCAGCACAGCAGTTTCCTCTGAAATGTTAGTAGACTGCATTTGAAATGTGATAGCACACGTGCAGAAACCAGATTTCATCTTTTGGCGAAATGGACGAGTCCATTTAAATTGGCAGGGGCGTCAGTTCAGTCGACTACTGGCAGCTGAGGTGTGCACATCGGCGGTAGTAATGCGGGATACACCATATTCCGAGATAGTGTGAAGGGTACTGGCTACCCACTCCATTTGCCAGTTTCCCCTTCACTTCCCCTCCCGTGTGTCACCGTGTGCCATCACATTTCAGCTGGACTCTACACATCAGCCAGATTACATGATGACTTATGAAAGACAGGTATCTGCTGTGAGAATGTCAGATCTCATTTTGTTTCTTTAACCCTTTGGTGCCAAACATTACATGTTTGTATATGTGTGCGTGTGCGCATGCGTGCGTGTGTGCATGTGTATGTGTGTGTAATGCACAGTGTGATGCTCAAAATGCTGATGTTATATACTTATGCAGCCCACATTTAAATTCTTGTCTTCTGCCAGTCATTTAGGGCGTTTAATTCTGGCACCAAAGGGTTAATTGCAAATGTGTATGTTTTAACTGAATGTGCTTTTATGTCACATGTGTGAGAGTGTCTGAAGTCGTAGTTTGCTCTAAAGAGAACATGAAGTGAATAATGTTTCTGAAACAGTTCGAAAAACATAATTTTCCTTGGTATTCATACAGGTAAAAAGTCACTGCAACCGTACACTGTTCTCAAGTTCATGAAGTCTAGTTATAAATTGTGATAAATTTTAAGTGTGTTTTAAAATACAATGATTGCTTTATAATTAAATACTTCATTTTTTACTCTGGTCCACAGATTGGGGTTAGAGTATGGGGAAAAAGCATATACTTCTTTTGTTAATTTCTTACATAGGCACTCAGGTGGCCCACTGCCCATGTGTGCAATAATCATTTGTGCTGCAACTATTTTAGCCCATTGTCATCTTTGAAGTAAAAGAATAGGAACTCAAATAAGTGATATATCAATAGCAGAGAGTTGCCTCAGCCTAGTTAACCCTTAGGCGACTAATGTCATATATATATGGAGCGCCCATTCTTGATGTTTCTAGATCACACACGACGACGCAGCACAGTCGGTAGGACTCCTCTGGACGAGTGATCAGCTC
>Ga0268261_10004222_pt1 | contig 10735 bp, 9 predicted proteins | sample TergutNc150P1_FD_190353 | JGI IMG/M metagenome (GOLD analysis project Ga0268261, IMG submission 190353) | Nasutitermes corniger P1 segment gut microbial community from laboratory colony in Florida, USA - Nc150 P1 (SPAdes) (version 2) | ecosystem: Host-associated > Arthropoda: Insects > Digestive...
GTCTCTGCGACGAGCTGATCACTCGTCCAGAGGAGTCCTACCGACTGTGCTGCGTCGTTGTGTGTGATCTAGAAACATCAAGAATGGGTGCTCCATATATATATGACATTAGTCACCTAAGGGTTAAACCAGCCCTTCAATGTGCAATTCTGTAAGCTAATTTACACTTATTGATTAACTACTACAATGCCTTTTGAGGCAAGAGGCATCATCCTGAAGGAGTCCACCACATAACTGTTCGATCTACCAGCACGCCCAGTCGATATAAACATAGTCTAACCACTTAGGTAGAATGCAGCTTTGCACCAAAGCACACTTTTCAGATATTCTTAAGAGTCACTTGATGGTAGATGGTTAAAAGCCATATTCATTAAAACTGTAGAGGATGCATCTGGTGTGCGCAGGACAATGGCAACAAATATGAATTTTGTACATATAACAATTGACTCAACAATGTAAAGTAAATTAGACAACATACATATAGCCAAAACTGACATTATCATTCCGCATTCCACATACACCTGCTACCACAATACAATATCTTCACCAGCATTGTGTTTTAAATGTTTTATCATATTATTCAACCAATGAAGTTCAAACACCGCAAAAGTGACGTTTTTTATAACTGTGCTTCTAGCCATTGCCAGTAGAGACTTTAGAATCTGTACATTGGCAGAAAACCACATTTCTACCTACATGACTGGACATGTGTTTACCCTACATTATAGTGAAATATTTTATTGACCACAACTTTTTACCATCTACCATCAGGTGACCCTTAAGAGTATCTGGAAACTGTGATTTGGTGCAAAGCTGCATTCTACCTACATGAGTGGACTATGTTTATATCCATTTGGCATGCTGAAGGATTGGACAGTTATATGATGGGCTGTCTGAGGATGACACCTTGTGTGTCGAAATATGTTGAAATAGCTAATCAATAAGTGTACCTTAGATTATAGAATTTGTATGAAAGGGTGCATTGCAAAAATTGATATTAAAAATTATTAAGTTAAGTTGTATTAAATAATGCATAACTTTATCTGCTTTAGCAAATCCTGTGATGGAAGCATTTGGTAATGCCAAAACAACACGAAACAATAATAGTAGTCGTTTCGGCAAGTTCATCGAGGTTCATTTTGATAGCCGCTGCCAGGTTGTTGGTGGGTTCATCTCCCATTATCTGTTAGAAAAGTCACGTATTTGTCTCCAGAGTGAACATGAACGTAACTACCATGTGTTCTACCTCCTGTGTGCTGGAGCACCAGACAAGCTTCGGCAACAGCTCAGCATCACAAAACCTGATGATTTCCATGTAAGTTTAGCCTGCATCTCACATATTGCTCTTTTGCTTGCATTATGTTCAATCAATTTGTCCTTCCGTAATATTTCAGTACATGGCTACATCAAACGCAGTTAAAACTGTAAGTAATTCCACAGAAAAGAATCCTTCTTGAGAAGCTAAAAGTCACTGAAAAATGGCGGATATTTTCTTCCTTTCATGGTTTGTTACAATGTTCATGAGAGCTCAAAATTCTACCCAGAAATCAGTAAAAATTTCTGTGCAGTTTTGATGTTTGAGATGTAGTAATATTATTTGCCCAATATTGGTAAGGTTCTTTAACTACAGATTTGCATTCTGAGTGACAGTTTGTCAAAAACAAACATTCAAAGAACTATTAAGTATGATAACTGTAAATTATATACCTGACATTGCTGCTAAAATGTGTAAACTTTTGTATGTTACAACAAGAATTCACTCTAATTTTCTAAGTATTCAAGTTATGTGATTGCTATTGACTATTTTGTATGAAACACTGGTGTATTATCTTTTATTTCTTTCATTTTACACTGTTTTAAGTAGGTACATGGCTTCCTTCTGAAATGTCACCACCAAATGGCATAAAAGAAGTGCCGAAAATTTCTTTTGGTTTCATTCTTGTGCTGCTATTATTTTTTACAATTATATGATATAGTATTTCCTTTTAGTGATTGTGATTATGGTTTTTTCTTTAATAGTATCTAAACTGTGGGTGCACACAGTACTTTACAACCAGTACATCTGAAAAGAAATTGAACAACAGCCAGAAGGGTCAAAGTCATCTAAAAAAAGGAGGACTTCGAGATACTATTTTGGATGATGTAGAGGACTTCACTAATATGGATAATGTAAGCCTGAATTGCAGCTGATTTTGTCACTGGAATGAGAAGATTTCCCACCACTAATAACTGCAGACTCTATCCTGAGTCACCTAAATCCATTTTAAATCAATATGCATTGTTTTCTTATGATTAGTGAAATCTACATCACAGTCTTCCAAGAACTATCTTCCAACAAAATTGTGCATGAATATCTTGTCCTTCAAAGCCATTGCAACCAACTTAATGGAACATAGTACAGACAGATTATTTCCATGATTCACATTGTCTTTTAGGTGAACTTAAATTTTGAAATAATATTAATGTATAAATATATCCACACTTATATTTTGACAACTTAGAAAGGTAGGTAGTATATAGAAAGTAAATGAAGTATACATATACTCCAGTTATGGTCAGAGGAATGGTTCTTGTAATAGAACATCTTATAATTTATTTCTCTTCCTTAAAAAATACCAGAGTACTGCCTTAAAGTGCAGTAATTACTCCCTCTGGGGCCTCCTGTAATGTGTCATATATAATTTTATTCAGCGTTGCTTAACACACCTAGTGGCAGTGTATTCAAAATTCTTGCCCTTAAAATTTATTTATTTTTTAGTATTATTATATTTTTTTTTAGGCGCTGAGCAGACTGGGCCTTAGTGATGCTGAGCGACTTAACATATATACCATGGTAGCCTCAGTACTTCACTTGGGAAATGTTGCATTCGAAGACAATCCTGAGGATAAGAAAGGTGGATGTAAAGTATGTGCTAACTCTGAGAAATCTCTGACAACAGCAGCCAGACTAATGGGAGTGGATCCAGGAGAACTACGACAGGCTCTGGTATCCAGAGTCATGCAGTCAAGCAGGGGAGGTCTGAAAGGAACAGTTATCATGTGAGTGAAGGAGTAGGTCTGTTTTTTGGACATATCTCGACTGGTGAAAACTTTATCAATAATATGTTATCATATCTAATAAAGTGCAGAAAGACCAGTAGAAATGTTAAGGATCCCAGTTGGTTTATCTCAGAATTATAAAAAGTATACTTTTAAGTTTATCTTTTTTGTCGTTGTGGTTCATATCAGAATGGAAAGTGAATTCTATCCTGAAGATGGGGGCGGCATGTTTCCCTAAAACTTTGTTAACTAGCTACCAGATGGCATGGCGTTACATTCTAGGAGACAGTAACGTTCGTAGCCACAACTTCCAGTACTTTAAATCTCGCAGGGCTTGCATGTGTTCTTTTTTTGTGTCTTGGGATAACCAAACCAGTAACCATAATTTTTTTCAAATAGTGGTAAGATGGTACATATGGACATGTGATAGCTGTAAGAATCGACCTGCAGTTTATCTTCGGCTTCTGTCCGAAATGTGTGCCTCTATGACATGCATATCTTGTGGACATTAGAGAAGTAAATTCTAATTTTGATGTTGTCCCTGCTTTCTTAATTTATGAATATATTGTGTTATTTCCTGGTTATTTCCAGGGTTCCACTGAAGGTGTATGAAGCCAACAGTGCAAGAGATGCTCTTGCCAAAGCTGTTTATAGTAATCTGTTTGACTACATTGTTCAGCGCATCAACAAATCAATCCCCTTTAAGGCTTCTAGTTACTACATTGGCGTGCTGGATATTGCTGGATTTGGTATGGGATATATTTCTGTCAAATCATAATTATCTTTGCATATATTATTTCAAGAAATGTTATTAGAAATTAATCACATATTTAAGTAAATAAAACTAAAGAGGATCAAAAATTCAAAGCACATAAAAGATGAAATTTACTACATATAAGCTAATGGATTTGGCATATATATCATTCACATATTTGCTTTCATTTAACTGTCTTTCAAAATACACAATACAGTAACAGAAAAGCAGTGGCACTTACCTTCATAAATGACAATTTATTTATAATTTATTTTTTTCTGTCCCAAACTTGTTACTGCAGAGGGTTTTGTCACTATGGAATGACAAATGTACTGGGAGTCAGAAGACATAATGCCATTCTTACTGTGTCTAAAGTTGGTTCCTTGGGTATTTTGTGTGAAATTCCTACAGTCCTTCTAAGTCTAGATTGGCTGGAAATTAATAATGACAGAGATATTTTGAATGAGCCATATTTAAAAATTTTGGCAAAACCATCCATAATGAAGATTTCTAGGACTGGGACTCATAAGCATGAGTTTTCTTTGATGAATGTTAAAGGCATGTACAGAAATTAATAGCAATTTTTGAACACTTTGTCATTTGGTTGCAAATTTATGTTGACATGTACTATGTGATATAGCAGTTTATGTGGCCATGAAATTAATGAAATATATAAAGATTGAACTCTGCCATTCTCTGATAAAACAGATGATCAATAACTTTAAAGTTTTCAGCTATTTGACACACAACATATATCTGTATGACATTTTACTTCTATTTGATGTGATTTGTTGACTTTTGTCAAGTTTAATCCAAACATGTTAACCCAAATGTTGAACCTAACAATTTGAGAATAAAATGTGTAAGATATTAAAAACTTGAAGTTCTCTTGTGAATATAGAATAATAATGTTAATTTAATTCCTAATACTTCTGTTTTTTGAAGAGTTCTTATTTTAAAATTGGCCTAGGTATCTCACTCAGTATAGTAAATTTGCTACAGACTCTAAGGCTGAGGTTTGATTCGTGACAGTAACAGAAACTTATCTCTTTGTTACTGCATCCAAACTAGTTATGGTGCCCACTGAACGTTTTATTTAGTGGGTGTGGGATCTCTTTCTCCAGGGAGGAATGGTTAGGTGACGATACTACCCACTAACCACTTTCTATCACAGATGTTTAATCCAAACTGCCTTTACATTCTCTCCTTAAATGAATTTGCCTATCACATTTTCAATCAAAAATATAAGATTTCTTTGTATGTGTGTGTATATATATATATATATATGTTTGAGCATGTATGCACACATATACACATACATAGATATATATATATATGTTTTTTTTAAGAGACCACATTCTAATGAAGTACATAAGAAATCCATTGTACTGTATGTTGTGTACCTGCTCAAAGCAGGAACTGAGTCATCTTGCATAACAATATCACCACATCCCTGAAGTAGTTTGAGTTATTGCTCTGTATTAATATTTTCTTATCCTCTTTTCAATTCAAGCATGTAATCTGATAATATGTTTTTTTTTTAAATAATTTTATTGTGATGTTTAATTTGGCTAATATCTAATTTATAATTGATGAAGACATACTTGTATGTTTCTTTCAGGGAACATAGTTCTGAATTTTGCATGTGTTGTCTCACATTAACACTGGAGTAGCTCCAAGTAATTTAACTTATTTTTGCAGAGTATTTCACAGTTAACAGCTTTGAACAGTTCTGTATCAACTACTGCAATGAGAAATTACAGCAATTTTTCAATGAGAGGATCCTAAAGGATGAACAGGATCTGTACCAGAGAGAGGCCTTGCAAGTGCCGAAGATAGAATACAGGGACAATCAGGACTGCATTGGTAAACACAAAAAGAATTGCAAAATATAAATGATTATAGACCTATAACCTGTACATTAACAATGTAGTTCAGTTAGTAAAGGTAGTTCTTGATTTACACCTGTTTAATTATGCCATTTTGTTTTAATTTCTCTTAAAAATTTACACCACTTTTTAATTAATAACCTCCTCATTTTTGGTGTAATGCTCTTTAATTGGTTTTGCACTGGGACACTGCCAAGAATGTGTGAAACTTCCTGTAAAATAAGGCTGGAAGGCAGTGCATTGAAAAGTGCCTTAGTCATCATGCATTCATTGTTTACTTCACTTTGATTATCTATGGTATGTGTGTCTTTATTTAACAGCATTTGGTTGTTCTTTTTGAAATTGATGAGAAATGTAAATTTACACCTCTTAAGGGCAGCCCTACTGAAAAACAGAGAAAGTTGATATTTATTGAAGACAAATTAGACATAATAAATCAGTCTGCAAAGTGTGAAGACATTGCTAATCTTCCATGCATCAAGGATCAAAGCCAACAATGCATTTTTATTTATTTATTACTTTCAATAATACAGTAATTATAAAATATATATATATATATATATATATATATATATATACCATACATGAAGAGGCTTTCAAGTGTATATTTTTCCCTAACCCCTACGTATCATGTTATGTCTTATGGTAATATCATACTTGATTTATGCCTTTTTTGTACATGTCAACATTCTCAGGAACAAAACTGGGCATATCAGGAACTACCTCTACTGTATATTGCAGCTTTTTGCCTTTTTGTTTGATGGAGTCTTAGTTGCAAATGATGTGGAGCTTATGATATTTTTACAAGGGCAGTGGAACTTGATCTCAGTAGATTTACATATCTATGACATTAATTTAAACAATGACCTTTTTTTCTGCTGCTTGATTTTCTTATGCTACATGGTTTTGCAAAAGTCACTTATTTTACAGACTTGATAGAGGCAAAGGGCACTGGAATCTTTGGCATCCTGGATGAGGAATCAAAGCTTCCAAAACCAAACGTTGAACATTTCACTATGGAAGTTCACCAGAAGTGGGCAGGACACTTCCGTTTAGCTCTTCCAAGAACATCGCGGCTCAAAGCACACCGTGACACGAGGGATAATGAAGGGTTCATGATTAGACATTTTGCTGGAGGAGTCTGCTATAGAACTGTAAGTCATCTTGAACTTTAATATAATTCATATCTTACTGAATGCTGTCTCAACAGTATATACTAATACCAAGTCTTATCCTTTAGCAGTATATGTGATATTCAACAAGTCAGATAAATGTTCAGAAGTTTACAAATTGTGAAATGTAAGAGAATTGTTGTTGTTGTTGTTGTTGTCATCGTCGTCGTCGTCATTTTTGTCATCATTGTTGTTGTATGTTGTGTGATATGTTATGTTATATGAGCTGATTAAGCAAGGCATTTTTATTTTCGACAGCAATGAACAAAACATGAATGAAGCTAGAAAATTCAAATTGTCTCAAAATTCAGTTACTGAGAATGAAGTATAAAGCACTTCTGTAGTCAAATTTGAGACATTAATAAGAATAGGCACTTCTAGATTATTGTTGAAAATGTATCTGTACTATAAATATGTAATAAATATAATAATTATTCCATGAGTGCACTTTTTCTGAATAACAAATTGCAGTAGCAAAAGGTGATGAAGAAAAAATTAAAGTAGATACTCAGTGAGTGTTATATATATGTGTGTGTATTTATTTAGGCAGACAGTTTATTGTACCAAACAAATTTACAGGGATATTACTTAGCCTGACAACTCACATCGAGTCTACATTCAAATAATTTTGCTTAGTGGCAGGCAGTACATTTCTCACCAGTGTCACATTTTGCCCTGCATTGATTCCATGCATTTTAGTTCAGCGTGTTGCAGTTAATGTTATGTTTTTACTCACCATATGTAAAGATGATGTTGGAAATATTTTTTTCTTCAGCTTGCAGACCTGCATCAGATCAAACGAACTTGTTATTCTTTGCATGACAAAATTCTTTGAGTTTTAAAAGTTAAGCAAGCCGATGGGAAATGACAAGCAACAGATGTCAGATAAAATAAGGCCCTATATAGTATAATGGCTTAGGAAATGTTTTCTGCATTCACACATCACTTTTTTCTAAAATTCTCAGTGTCATAGTGCTTAAAATCATAATAATATTTCAGTTTGCATGTTTATCATTAATTTCATCAAATATAAAGAAGAACTGAGATGAAATCTGTAAACTAGAGAACCAAACTATATAGTAATTAGTAATTAAATTGGGTCTCCTCAGTAATCCTACAAAAATATCATGTTCAATATTGTACTGATTAACGGTGTCAATTCCTGTTGTCAATTTAGGAACAGTTTATTGAAAAGAACAATGATGCACTCCATGCTTCATTGGAAGGTTTGATCCAAGAGAGCAAGAACCCTTTCCTTCAAGGTTTGTTTGCATCATCATCATCATCAAACATGAGTCAACAGAAAGGAAAGTTAACTTTCATAAGTGTTGGATCAAAGTTTAAGACACAATTAGGGGAACTGATGGACAAACTCAGGAGCACTGTAAGTTGTGAAACATTATGAATATATCTCTCATTTGCTCTTGTAACATATACTTGCCCTTCAAATTACAAATATTCATATTATTGTGGTACAAATCAGCAAGAACAATTATGGTTCTGACTTATTACTTTCAAAATTTGGAGTGTTGCATGCAATACAAACAAATACAATAAACAAACTTTGCAGGATTTTTATTTATATATTTAGAATAAAACAACTAACAAGGATACTCAGTATTCTTTATTTTCACTACAACATGTTTTGGCCAATTTTTTATGGCCATTATCAGATAGCTGCACAGGTTAAACAAAAGTGAAAGTATATTTTTACAGGACTGATTGTTGGAAATATTTATCATTCCCTGTCCTGCCTGTTGTACAACAGTTTTATAATATATCTTCTTTAGTAAGAAGATCACATGACTTGAAATTATAATTTAATGAGCAGAAATTAAGCTGTTGTCAGTAAACTGTACATGACTTTTATATATATATATATATATATATATAGACACACACACACACACACACACACACACACACACACACACACACACACACACACACACACACACACACACACATATATATGTGTGTGTGTGTGTGTGTGCGCGCGCGCGCGCACGCGTGTATATATGTATGTATGTGTTACTAAGATGTGTTATTATGTATTTTAAACAGAGTCTTTATTTAGTCTGTTTTGAATATAACAAGAAAAAAATTGTCTTCTTTCTTACATGAAGTAAGATACCTACTAGCCACATATGGAATCACTTGGAAAAATGCCTGTGTACATCATTAACTTCCACATCCAGTTCAATCCAGATAATATGGAAGAGAAATCTAAGGACAGGGAACTGAACATGTTCAGGCAGTATGGGTAGAATATCTTGAAAGTTGATTTACATCACGTAATTAATTCTTTTCAATATTTGGTACACATTTCATCATTTTAAATAGAATTTTGCTAAAAAAAACTCTCACATTCACGTGAAGCTTAAGATAATTTGCTGTAGTACACAACTTTTACATGTGCTTACAGAGTCATTGCTATAAAGCAATGGACATGAATGCTTTAAAATATCACAATATAAGAATTTGTGTTATCAGTTGTAGAAGTAATTGATTCTATCACACTTCTAACACACTTGCTCAGTCACTGATGTTAGAATATAGTTTCAGTTTTGAAAAGCTAATAATCAGGCAGTGGCTCAAAAATTCCTCACCTCTAATAGAACCCAAAGGTTCTTGTCATATTTGTACTTTCCGAGCTCCATATTTCTCAGAATAGTAAGTTGAGTGTTAAGAGTTTGTTCTGTGATGCCTGTATGAGGGCATCTGCATTCTGACACTGAGAAGAAAACTGATTGCTGTTGAATAAATTGGTTTGGAGAAGAACATGTCCCCTTCCTTTAAAAGAGATATTTTCTTTTACAAATAATGGTTTAGTTATTTTTCATCCATGAATGAATTTGTTGTTATGTATAATTGCAACATAGTTACACATTTTGCAGAGCACTAATTTCGTACGATGTATCAAACCAAACCAGAAAATGGTGGATCACCAATTTGAAGGAAATTCTATTTTATCACAATTGGAATATTCAGGAATGACAAGTGTTATGGAGCTGATGCAGAATGGCTTCCCCTCTCGAGTCCCTTACACAGATTTGTACAACATGTATTCTAAATACCTGCCACCCAAACTGGCAAAGTTGGAGCCAAGAGTCTTCTGTCAGGTATTTAACACTACATTCTTTTCACAGCCTTTGAGCTAAACACATGGCAGTGATCAGACTGCTGGAGCACAAAATTAGGAACTGGATAATTGTAGAATAAGAGGGTCCTGGGCAGGAAGATATCATTCAATCCCAGAGGGTAGCTATATATGACTAATTTAAAAACTGAGTGTATTTCTGAGCCTTGTTCATATTATGCTATGTAATTTTAAGGCTGTCCTAATTGCGTATGGAAAAAGATTCTTCTGCATAGCAATTATGGGTTGTGACAATTACATACCAGAGTTTCCAAACAGATATAATACAGTATCCTTTTAAACACACCTGATTTTATTAAAATCTTAAAATCTTATGTCTACAGGGTTATACAGTCAAGACTGTATATTTCCTTCTTTTCAAGCCAAAACATGTAGTCTTTATTTTATAACCCTGTATACATAAGATGTTAGTAAAACCAGTTGTATTTACAAGGATATTGAATTCTATTCATTTGGGGTATAAGAACACAGTTGCTTGCATGTGTAACGTGGTTAATAACATTTCGGGGGACAAAATTAACCATGGGTATTAGAAACTTTAATTTATGAAGGAATCAAGTTGGAAAGAGGGGGAAGATTGGTTTGAACCAGTCCTTAATACACTTGTGCCCCTTTCCCCCATTCTCACCTCATTATTTTTATTTACCACTCTTCTCAGTAGCCAAAAAATATTCTTGAGTAGAAAAATATTGGAGGGGCATCCCCCCCCCCCCCCCCCCCC
>Ga0268261_10004223_pt1 | contig 10734 bp, 8 predicted proteins | sample TergutNc150P1_FD_190353 | JGI IMG/M metagenome (GOLD analysis project Ga0268261, IMG submission 190353) | Nasutitermes corniger P1 segment gut microbial community from laboratory colony in Florida, USA - Nc150 P1 (SPAdes) (version 2) | ecosystem: Host-associated > Arthropoda: Insects > Digestive...
CTCTGCGACGAGCTGATCACTCGTCCAGAGGAGTCCTACCGACTGTGCTGCGTCGTTGTGTGTGATCTAGAAACATCAAGAATAGGTGCTCCATATATATACATATGACATTAGTAGCCTAATGGTTCATGATTTAACCCTTATCCTGCTAACGTGGAGAAAATGGTGAGCTAATAATGCCAGCAAATAGCAGATGGGATTTAATTCAGGCTTTTAAGGGTTAATAGATGAACGTAGTTCATTAATTTCAACACAAATTGTAATAATTAACCAGTTATTTCTTCGTATTTTCTAATAATAATTAAAGGTAATTTGAAACGACTATTTTAATTTTTGTCTGCAAGTAACCAACCTGGTCGAAGCTCTGGCTTCGGTATTTTGTTTCATTCCATTCCAGATGTTGTATAGATATTTATAGACGAAAAAGAAAAAAAATCAGCGCATGCGCTTTGGGGTATTGAGGCCTGAGATCAGTCTGAATGAGTTTGCTTCAATAAAAAAAAAAAAAAAAAGACACAAAACCAAGCGATGAACCGTATACGTATGATTGTTATGTCACTTGAAGCAAACGTCATAGACTCTAAGCAATCCACGGAAGCTAAATTGAGCCAGACGCTTAAATATAGGTCAGCGGGTTGAGTCACATCAGTGTTCACTCAAGCGGCTTTGGCATACGAGATAATTCTGGCATGTAGAGTCACACAATACACGTCTGACGGAGAAATTGTACTCCATATACTAAGCAGAATCAGATGACCATGAAAAAGCAGCCTTTTCTTTCCGAAAGTTGAGATTTTAGATTTGACCTTAAAAGAGCGATCTAATATATAAAGGGAACTTATATTTGTACTGCATTAAATGTAAAGATATTACCGTCAAAACCACGAGGGCATAGTGCGGGAATAAAGGTACAGTTCCAGTCTTTCTTAGCATCGGCACTATTAGAAGATAAATAGTCAATTTTGCATTTGTAGTTTATGTTCTGGAATTATAAAATATTTGAAACAAGCGCCAATCTTTGATTTCTACTCTAAATTTTTATGGTACAACAGACCGTATTGGGCCAGGCTTCACGATCGCACTTAGGCACATAACTCTAAACAGGACTCCTCTGGACCAGGGATCGGCCCGTCGCAGAGACCTCTACCTAACCACACATAACAATCACAAAGAGACAAGAAATCCTTACCCCCGGCGGGATTCGAACCACAATCCCAGCAAGCGAGCGGCTACAGACCCACACCTTAGAACGCGCGGCCACCAGGATCGGATCCTTAAATTAAAGTATTTAGTTTTGTTAGTTGGCAGAATTTTCATATTATATCAAAGATTTTTGTAGAATAAATACTGTATTTGATAATTTATTTAATCGTGACTTGTAACTTTAAAATTCAGTATCGTCGATCTATATTTATAAAATTCGTTACACTATAAATTTTTGTTTATGGCTTTGTCTTCCAGGTGATAATTATCTGTAGAGGGTTCGCTACCAATATTTTGTTTCCTCCATATCAGCAACTCAGTATCCTATATATACTTCTTTTGCACAGAAAACCTTGTAATATTTTAGTTATTTAATTTTCTGTCAATGCATCTCAGTTTCTTGCATAACAAATATTCAATCTTATATTTTAAACATTACTTCAGATTTTATGTTCTTCTTTGTGAGCAGAAGATAAATTTTATCAGTTTTTAAAATAACTGTTTGCCTTTTTAATTGTACGAGGTTGTTGTTCTTTACACCACACCGATCTAACTATTTGCATAGCAACCCGCACAACAGAACGTAAATAACAGCAATAAATTTGATGTGGATTAAAAATTAACATTTCTTAGCCTTTAAATCAATCCGGGGATAAAATCTATGAGGATAATGAGGTAATAGGCTCTTAATCTTGAATTAATTTTAATGACAATTAGTTTAAGAAATATAATCTTTGCTTTCTTCTATATTTGTAATTTATTTTCCTTTCCTGAAGATGAAAACTACCTGCATTTGAAATGACCACGATATCTGTTTGTGTTCATTTACTGTGTCTCCACCTCCTTCATTCTTGGCTTTGAAATACAGGGTTATTAAAAATAATTGTCGGGGTTTTAACAACTTGTCATACACAATACACTTGAGATAGGAGTATATGCATTTTTTTATTTAATAGAACAACACTCCAAGTTTTTGTTACATACATTACAGGTGCTCTATATGTGCACCCTTTGTGATTCTACAAACATCAACACGATAATCGAGTTCGTTCCAAACTGGTGGTAGCATGTCAGCGGTGATTGTCTCAATGGCGGTTCTCCGCCATCTTAGTAAACTGCGCTCCAAGCAGAGAAATGCATAACTACTGCACACCGCACATCATAAAAGAAAACTCTGAGAATTTCTTGATCCATCGGTGCAACTACATATTCCTATCTGAAGTGTATTGTGTATGACAAGTTGTTAAAACCCCGACAATCATTTTTAATAAACCTGTATTTGAATGATTTTTACAAACTTACATCAAGTGTCAAGGATAAGTATGCATGACGTATTAACCTTTAAAAACCGTGCGTCCTATATATACGACGGGCGTACCGCTACCCTCCAGATGTTGCATTTTTTATATATTTTTTCAACAACTATAAGTACTGAGTATTTTAAACATGTTGCACACTCTCCGTTTTTCTCTTCAAAATGCCGTTTATTTCATAATGCTACCTTTTTTGGTTCCTGTATTATTCACATTTTACATACAAGGTGTGCTAAAATTTTAATGTAAAACTCCGGTCCCAAAAGGTTAAATACGTTCATTATGAGTTTTAGTGGCATGGTATTTACGAGTAAGTGTAATTTTCTTTACATTTACATGTACATTATCTTGGAAGATCGAGTAAAACACTTTGTTACAACATTTTGTTTATTTAATATATTCCAGGAGATCTTATGGATGAGGAGAACGTATTGGACTTCCTCACCAGCCTCGAAGCGATGGATCTCCCAGATAGGATCGAGGAAGTCAATGCCAGAATATTGTCCAAGATCGTTGAAGAAACAGACTACGTAGCTGTTCTTTTCTGTAAGTGTGATCACATGTCTACCGAATATCCAAAAACACAAAGTTTCAAAGTAATGAAAGCTCTCCGTTATCAAAATTCGTTTTGCGTGTCTGATTATTCATACATTACACTTCTATGTGTACCATGTAAAATTATGTCAGTCTCCTAGTGCTACTGTGGTGTTGGTGACATATAACCTTCTGAATTTACTAATAGAAATCTCCCTTCTATCTTGTCAATTGGAAAGAAATGAAGATTCATTTGGGTTTCGTTCCTATGTTCTGGATTCTCACAGTTGAACCTAAGGTCTGTAAATTAGTGATGGGTGACACTGCCCCGGTTCCACTAGTTACAGTATCCGTATATCTAAGAAATCTACCCGAAAACACTTTTCTGAAGAAGGTGTTTAGATCTAGGTCACTAGAAAACGAGTCGTTAAAATTTCTGTTAGGGATTAGTTGTTTTCCCGAATGGTATTATTGTAAAGTAGTTGTATGTAAATATACTCCCCAGAATGTGTAGTAGGCCATAAATTTTGGGTATAAGTTAAAGAAATCACTTGAACTTTGTAACTTCTTCCCCCCCCCCCAAACAAAAAAATTCTTTCGTGGTTTGAGGCCAGATACATGTTAATTTAAACTTGTCTTTTCAATTTGTGATGTTTTTCAATTTAACTGTAATGTGAAACCATCAAAATAGGAAATCGTTTTCATCTGCCTTTCTTTAATAAGTTGTCAGAAAAAATGTGAATATACGATATATATTAATTTGTTTTAAAAATTGAATGATGAAATTATATATATATATATATATATTGTATTTGAAATTGTAGAGAGGGTAAATATGTAAATATCAGAAAAGGTATAAAAAATGGTTTAAAATACGATAGGAGTACATATATATGAAGCAAATATATTTAAATTTGAAAATAAATTTGAATATTTTAATTTTCCAGTCTTTGCAACATAAAGCCACGTCTACCCTGAAATAGTTACCAGTGTTTTGGAGAAGCTTGTTTTCTCCAACTTTTGGGTAGTGTTAGGCTTCCCAAAAGATAAAGTTTTCGGAATCTTCGGTAACGATTTTCCAGTTGCCACGGCAGTCACATGTTGAAATACACACCTCCTTATCAACACCGCTCTAAGAAGTTCAACTCTAGTGCTTAAATTTTAATTACATGGTATTTTATTTTAATCGAAACAACCATAATTAGGCAAGTGTTGCTGAAGTGCTGAAATTGAAATTAGATGTTTATATGTCTGCGGATACCATGATGAGTCGAAATACTTAGCCGAACTGGCTAATATAATGTTGCTTTATTTTTAAGTCCCTTGTATTTACTAAATATATTATAAATAATAAATAAAACATATTGAATTAAGGTGTAAAGGAATGCACATACATTTCGTTAATGACCTTATTCAAATAGGAATTTTCATTTCTTTCCAACCTGATGACATGAGACCGAACGTCAATAGTGACTAAAAATGAACACCCAAAAGAAATCTCCATCCATACCATCTATGGCGCTACAGCCCCTTCCGGGCCTTGGCCTCCCTCACAAGACGCCTCCATTCATCTCTATTCGCAGCTCTTCTCCTCCATCCCCTTATCCCCAGCAGTTGTAGTGCATCCCTCTGAACCACATCCGCCCATCCCGCCCATCTATTTCTTGGTCTTCCCACTGGTCTTGTGGTATGGAAGTTTCCGTTTAGAACCTTTTTTGGAATCCTTTCTTCTTCCATCCTTATTATATGACCCGCCTATTCTAGTCTTCTAATTTTGATGTCCTCCACAATGTTTGGTTCATTGTATAAGCTGTAGAGTTCATTATTCCGTCTGCGACGCCAGCATCCCCCCTCTGTGTTGGGCCATATATTCTTCGCAATATTTTCCTTTCAAACGTGTCGAAACAAATCTCAGCCTGTACATATAATTTAAACAATGGATATTAATATTTCAGATTAAGATTGCCGTATCCACACCAGGTTATATGAGAGGTAAATTTATATTTTTGACTCGTTTATTTTGTATTTCTGTTTGTTATTGTTCAGATGAAAAGATGTTTTAATGTCCCTACTTTTTTCGTGAACAAATGTTTCTGTATGTCAACAGACTTTGTGTTTTACAGTCACATGTTAGGTTATGGAAAGAGAAGGTTTTTATGGGAAGCCTTGCGTATGCAGCAACAAGTTTACACTTCTCGATCGAGTGACATTTATAGCTCGAGTCGGATCTTGATGGTGCAAATAATGGCTTCTTTCCAGACGGATACAGTCGTTACCGATTATCTTCCTATCCTAGTTTTCAGCCATTCGAACAATGTGCTCTGCTCCTGCCAGTAACGAAAACAATGATGTCACTTATTATGAATCTAATTTTAGTGCGACAAAATAACCTGAGTCTCATATTCTTGTAACAAATCTAAGTAAATGTAATATATTTCCCCAAGTCAGAATTACAAACATGTATTTGAGAAGGATAAATTTGTGAGAAAAATGGCAATTCAGTCGTAGAATTGGGTCTTTGAGGTGAGTTATCCCCGTTGTTTTGATCTGATTATATAATCAGAAAATATGTATTAACTATATGGTCAGAACACAACTACATATTTTCACACAGAATAGTACAGTGGGTATACAACTACATGTTTCGGCCCTGTACATTGGCCATCGTCAGGTTGTACTGTAATACAATATGTGCATGGCCATGCCACCCACTACTGTAAGACGAGATCTCGTTCCCCCCCCCGAATACCCCACGCACATATTGTATAGCTGCTTGTTAAGTTCACAGTACAACCTGACGATGGCCAATATACAGGGCCGAAACATGTAATTGTATACCCAATGTACTATTCTGTGTGAAAATATATAGTTGTGTTCTGACCATATAGTTAATACACATTTTCTGATTATACAAATAGAACTGGGTAAATATATTGTCGATCGCTTAAAGCAGACAGACTTTTTGTCAAATATAGCTTTCACAGCTCTCTTGCCATTAGAATCCAGAACAAAATCACTGCGAGATAGCTACTTTGTACTTGGGACGATTTTAAGATATTCTGGAGCAACACTATCAAAGCAAGAATTACTGGCATGATGAAATTAAGAGCAAATGAAACTCTGAGAATTTCTACTACGGAAGCAATTATTTCACTGAAATAAAGGTTTACTTATTTAATTTTTTTATTTAAAGAAGAGTTTATTTTGATTTCTTATATTTTTTTCGCATTTACTTAATGATACTGATAATAATTTTCGGACAGCAAAGCAAAGTTGCTATGAGTCTATTATACTAGAAGTACCTGAATTGAAAGTACAGGTTATCTTGCACAGTCTTATTATTATTATTATTATTATTATTATTACTATTATTATTATTATACATAAAGTATTAATAATTATAAACGTAGGATAATAGCGTATGGTTTCTTAAAACAACACATTTCAACCGAAGTTGGTCATCATCATTTATTGCGACTTAATAAGCTTCAGTCACTATAAGAATTTCTGAAGATGACGTCCTTAGGTCAAAGAATGTTGTTTAAGGACCATACAGCATTACCGTTACAATTATTGTATTCCATATAATAATAACAAGAACAAGCAATACAAACAAGATATTATGCAACGAAGATATTGAACACAGAGACAGATAGTAAACGCAGACTGTGCCAACAATTCGGTGAGACAATAGACCATATAATATCGGCGTGCCCAATACTGGCAAAAGAACAGTACATGAGAAAACATGATAGAGTGAGTGCACAACTACATTTTAACATACGTAAAGAAACAGGGGTACAACTGGACAAAAATCACTCGTACGAACATGTGCCAAAATCAGTGGAAACAGCCCAGGGAGATAAGGTAACTATACTGTGGAATCAACAAGTGCAAACTGACAGAGCCATCCCCAACAACAAACCAGACATTATAATTCGTGATAATGAAAGAGAACATGTATGTTAATAGACGTTGCAATCTCAGGGGACAGGAATGTGATTAAAAAAGATGCCGAGAAAATTTTAAAATATAAAGACCTTACAATAGAAATACAACGCATGTGGAATGTAAAAACAAAAGTGATACCAGTAATAATAGGAGCGACTGGAACTATTTCAAACGCATTTAGAAAATACGTGAGCGACATACCAGGAAATCACGAAGTTAAGGAACTACAGAAAACAGCCATATTGGACACTGGGCACATACTTCGGAAAGTGCTAACGTAGAGATGGATTCAAAGCAGGAACTAGCGATCTGCGCACCATGAATAGTAGCATCAGAATAGCTGCAACACAGAGTTTCCTAGGAACATGGTTTGTCTCGGGGAATATATGTATAGACACCCTGCATAAAGGAGATATCGATGATATAATAATAATAATAATAATAATAATAATAATAATAATAATAATGAAAGTCTTTCCGTGCAAGGTAACTTACACTTTATATTTAAGTACTTCATATAACAAATCGGGCTGCAAACAGTGAATATAAAAATATTATACTAAAACCTTTTGGGAAGTTTAATGGCGCCTGATATCGTGCATAAAGTGACCGGTATATTTCAGTGTGGTGACTAGACTGAGGGGATAAGCATGGGGGTTCGTTTCCTAGCAGAGGTAGTGTTTTTCACTTCTCCTCCGTATCCATACCGGCTCTGTGTGTATCCCAAGAAGTTTCTTCATGGCTAGACAGCCCTTGTGGGCACAGGCGTCCTCCTTATTGAGGTTTCGAGATCATACTCAGAAACATCACACTCGGTAGCACTTATCTGGACGAGTGACCGGCCCGTCGCAGAGACCTGTAACTTACAATACAAAACACTCTCAAGAGACAGACATCGGCGGGATTCAAACTCGTAATTCTAGTAAGCGAGTGGCCGTGGACCCATGACTTAGATCGCGCGCTACTGGGATCAGTTTCCTAAGAATTGGGACTAATCACTTTATACCGATATCTCTTCCTACGAGGATAAAGCATTCGGTTTTTGAAGCTGTCCACGTTTTTAGGTCTGCCACAGATTTTTACCTCTAATAACCAGTACATCTTTATGGCAAGACGCTTAATTTAGCACAAGGGAAACATTCCCGCTTGCCGTTTCAATGCTAGAAGTTTTGTCAATATGAATGTGTTTCATATACTTCTAACACAAAACAAGGATGACATCTCTACACATTAATCTCTCTAAGGGAAGCGCACTATGTTTGCTGTGAGGTGGGAACGGAATTTTTATGCAAAATGTATATTAATTTTAGTCTTAAACTATTACAATTGAATTAAATAAATTTCCTTCGCTACTAAATCTCCATTTATAATCACATTATAATAGACAGGTGACACTTCAATTCATGACTTTTGTAAATGATGTGGCGTCACTAAATATTGCACCAAGCTGCGAACACCTACATTCTGTGGAATGATTGTAAAATATAAATTTCTATCTGTAACACGTCTCTTGTTGCTGCATACACCAGTAACATGAACACTGATGGAAACCTATCCTTTGTTTGTTTGTTTATTTGTTTGTGGAGCGTCAATCCTTTACATGTTACGTGTTTTGTATTGTTAGGTCCAGATTCGAAGACTTGTCCACCAAATGGTTCGAGTAAGTATGTATAATCATCATCGTGTTTATTTTTACTTCCATTGTGCTTATGTACCTGCCGACAACCGACGGAGCAATCATTCAATAGCTCAGTGGTTTCCAACCTTCCGGGAACCATGACGAGTATAAGAATGGGTTTGAAAATATACCCTAACATAAATAGTGCACGTATATTATGCACGTATACTACAATTTTTCAAAATGATATTCCTTGTTTTGATAAAAAAAAAATATAAGTGGAAATATACAGTGATTGCATAATAGTTTATTGTTGTATTCTGTCAATTAATGGAGCTTTAGATATTAGCATGGGGGGTTAGAGAAGATCTTAAAGTTTAGGAAGTGTTCCTCATACAGAAAAGCTTGGGAACCACTGCATTAGCTGATATGTGATTGCAATACTTACAGACTATTCTCTGTTAACATCATCTCTCTAACAACAATTGGTTTCCATTTCAGCTTCATAGGGTGCTCTGCTTATATTGTAGAATATTCTACAATGGTGGGTTACAATAATAAATTTTTCACGTCGGTTTATGAGAATGAACTTTTCTGCACTTTTCATTTTTCGGAATTGTTTGGAAAGTGAAGGAAAATATTTCAAATCTTCAAACTTTTTAAAAATTAACATAAATAACACTAATAAGAATATTATTATAGGATGTTCAGCATAAATGATAATAAAATCATTTTTAGCTTTGTAACCTTTTGATACACACATTTTATGTGTTTTTAAAACACAATGGTGCAGTACATTACAAAAGAAATAAGACTCAAATTATGAGACCTACTTTATTGCATATTTTGGTGTTTATGTAAATGTCGGGGCATATAATAATTTATATTTGGAGACTTCTTTCAAAGTGCAAGATGCTTATTTTGGGACAGACATTCGTCTGACTTTAGAAGAAATCTCCACCATATGCCCTCATTTGAAATGCATACAATGAATAACCTTGACAGGCCGTTGTCGGATGACTTTTCTTCTAGGTGGTTACCACGCTTTCCTTTGTTCGAAGCAAAGTAATATCTCCTACAGTAGTTTCTAGCTTTGCACCTTGCACCCATCTAATTTTTGAAGTTTTTTTTTTTGAGAATGGGCTTTTATTTCAGCATAACAATGTATGCTGTTATCTAAAATATTCTTTCATTTAATGCATTATTTTTTCCTGCAGTACTAAATGCTTTTTGTAGAATGCTTCACGTTAGAGTTTTGATGTTTTTAGCAAATTGGAAAACCTTGAACTAATTTACGCATATTTAAAATCAGAATTTGGAACTTCTAGATTTTAATTATGTGTATGTATACACTGACATGTGATAGAAACATTAAATACTTAACGATCTTCCCTGTTGCTTGGGCGTATCAATAGTAATATCTCATCACTCTTTCTCGCAATATTATCTACAATAAAATGTTACAGATATTAACTGTAAATTGAATGTTATGAACAAGACCTACACCTCAAGGTCTGTGACGGTGAGTCCCTCATAAATAAATATTTTATTGTTGTTGTGCCCGTAGATTTTACCAGTTTGTTTGTTAATCTGCGTCATTCAATAGCTGGTTCTATCTCCTTCGTTTGTTGACAGTTGATTTAAAGAAATCTCATTCCCATGGTTTGAGACTAGCTGTGCCAAGGTGCTCAAATAGGAAGGAATTTTAAATTTATCATATCATACAATTTATTTTCATTCCATGAATTCTTACAGGATTACAAACTCCATATGGATATGGAAATAGTCAAGTTTGCTTAAGAAATCGTATTGCCTGAAAAAGGAAACTCTACCAGTTTCCGAAACGTTATAGTTCACAAGAAAGTCAATCGAGTGTATCCAAACATTCTTCAAGAAATTACTGACAGTGGTTCTGTGTCACGTGGTATTAAAGATAGGCGACACAAAGTTTTCTGGGGGTTTTAAGCTGTGTCTTGTGACAAATCATTAACCCTTTAAAACCCGAATTAAATCCCATCTGCTATTTGCTGGCATTATTAGCTCACCATTTTCTCCATGTTAGCAGGATAAGGGTTAAATCATTAACCCTTAGGTGACTAATGTCATATATATATG
>Ga0268261_10004224_pt1 | contig 10734 bp, 12 predicted proteins | sample TergutNc150P1_FD_190353 | JGI IMG/M metagenome (GOLD analysis project Ga0268261, IMG submission 190353) | Nasutitermes corniger P1 segment gut microbial community from laboratory colony in Florida, USA - Nc150 P1 (SPAdes) (version 2) | ecosystem: Host-associated > Arthropoda: Insects >...
CGAGATAAGATAGTGGATTATGTCAATCATCATGACAAATCAAAACAGTTGAAGTTGGTAGATAATATCTTTGATCAAAAAGAGTTTGAAGACATGCATCTACAAACCCATATTACCAATAAAAGAGCTTATTTGAAAATACAAGAGGGTTGTAATATGTTTTGTACCTACTGTATTATTCCTTATGCAAGAGGTTTGATGCGTTCTCGTTCAAGAGATTCGATTATCAATGAAGCTCAAGAATTGGTTAAAAAGGGTTACAATGAAATTGTCTTAACGGGTATTCATACAGGGGGTTATGGGTCTGATTTAGAAGGTTATACCTTTAATGACTTGTTAAAAGATATATTAAATGAAGTCCCTGATTTAAAAAGGTTGAGAATCTCTTCTATAGAGATCAATCAAATTAATGAAGAGACGTTAGAGATTATGAAAAATGAGCGTATAGCCAAACATTTACATATACCGATACAAGCAGGGTCTAATGATATTTTAAAACTAATGAATCGTCGTTACAATATCGATCAATATGTTTCCAAGATTCAACAAATTAGAAATGTCTTGGGTGATGTTGCGATAACAACCGATATCATTTTAGGTTTTCCTAATGAAGATGATGCTATGTTTGAAGAGACTTTGGAAACCATTGATAAGGTCAATTTCTTTGATATGCATGTCTTTCCTTATTCGGCTAGAAAAGGAACACCAGCATCAAAGATGGATAATCAAGTAAACGATAAAGTGAAATCTGATCGTGTGGCTCAAGCGTTAAAGATTAATGATCAACACAATAAAACCTATATCGATAAATTTATTGGTAAAGATTTAGATATTATTGTTGAGGGTCATGATATCGATGATTTCTATTATGGGCATTCTTCTAACTATATCAAAGTATACTTTGAAAAGAAAGATTCTAACTTTGAATTAGGGGATATGGTTAAAGTTAAACTTGTAGAGAATATGAATTATCCTAAAGGAGAAATCGTGTATGAAAATGCTTAGTGAGTTGTTAAAGGGTTCTAATATAAAGATAGATCAAGATGTAGAGGTTGCTTATTTAAGTGAAGACAATCGTGATATTAAAGAGAATACCATGTATTTTGCTTTAAAAGGGGCTAACTTTGATGGACACAATGCCATTAAGCAAGTGGTTTCTGATGGTGCAAGTGTGATTGTTTATACGGATGATATTGATACCGATGATCAAGCGATATATATAAAAGTAGATGATATCAACCAAGTGATGGCTATTGTTGGTCACAACTATCATGATCATCCTTCAAAGAAAATGAAGATGATTGGGGTAACAGGCACCAATGGTAAAACAACGGTTGCTTGGTTGTCGCATTGGTTGTTGAAACAATTGGACAGTTCTGCTTATATTGGTACTATTGGTGTGGAGTACAATGATCGATTACATACCAATCATTTCACCACGCCCAAAGCTATTGAGTTATCAGGTTTGTTGGATACCTTACAAGAAGAAGGCATCAACTACGTCAATATGGAAGTATCTAGTCATGCTTTAGAACAGAAACGTTCTGGACAAATCGATTTTGATTATGCGATTATGACCAACTTCTCGCCAGATCATGAAAACTTTCATGGTGGCATTGACAACTATCGTCGTGCCAAACAAATCTTGTTTGATGATTTAAAAGAAGAGGCTTATGCCTTGTTGAATATCGATGATGAAACGTATCAACAATATAAAGGTGCGACTAAGGCCAAAGTGATCTCTTATGGGATTGATAAAGAATGTGATGTTAGAGCTTCTAACATTAACCTGTCAACATCTGGGACAACCTTTGATTTAAAACTATTTGATAAAAATTATTTTGTTAAAACCAATTTGGTTGCCAAGTTCAATGTTTATAACTTGATGCCTGTTATTACCATCTTGTCTTTAGAAGGCTATGATATGGATGTTATTTTACCGATGTTGGAAAACTTTGAGTTTCCACAAGGAAGAATGGAAGCCATTGATTTGGGACAAGATTATGATTTGATTGTAGACTATGCCCATACGCCAGATGGGTTTGTAAAAGTTTTAGAATATGCCAAAGCGATTGCTAAAGGACGAATCGTTACTGTCTTTGGTTCAGCTGGTGGGGATAGAGATCATTCGAAACGACCAGTCTTAGGACAAATTGCTTCAGAGTCTAGTGATTTAATTATTTTAACCCAAGAGGATTCTCGTTATGAGAAAACCATCGATATATGCAATGCCATTAAAGCTGGGATTAAAAATGATGTAGAAACCATGATTATTGAGAAAAGAAAAGATGCGGTTGCTTATGCGATAGAGCATGCGCAAAAAGATGATATGATTTTAATATTAGGAAAAGCCAACGATAAATACAATGTGATTGAAAATGATGTCGATGAAGATTATGAGGGTGACATTGATTTATCGATTAGATTGGTGAAAGAACAATTAGAAAAAGAGGGAAAGTAAGATGGAAAAGTTAAATAAGTATATAGATCATACCTTATTAAAAGCAGAGGCTAAAAAAGAAGATATTGTTAAGTTATGTCAAGAAGCTTTACAACATGATTTTGCATCGGTATGTGTCAATCCAACTTGGATAGAGACTTCTTATGATTTATTGAAAGATTCTGATGTGAAGGTCTGTACGGTTATCGGGTTTCCTTTGGGAGCCAATACAACAGAGGCTAAGGCGTATGAGACAAGTGATGCCATTAATAAGGGAGCAAGTGAAGTAGATATGGTTTTAAATGTTGGAAGATTAAAATCATTAGACTATGATTATGTCTTAAACGATGTTAAGGATGTTGTTGATACCGCAAAAGCTTTAAACAACGATGTGGTTGTTAAGGTTATCTTAGAAACATGTTTGTTGAGTAAAGAAGAGATTGTTAAAGCTTGTGAACTTTGTAAAGAAGCAGGCGCTGACTTTGTTAAAACGTCTACTGGTTTTTCAACTGGTGGAGCAAGGGTTGAAGATGTTAAGTTGATGAAAGAGACTGTTGGTGATGACTTAGAGGTTAAAGCCAGTGGTGGGGTTAAAACACCAGAGCAGTTTGAAGAGATGATTCAAGCAGGTGCAACGCGTATAGGAACAAGTAATGGGGTTGCTTTAATCAATGGAGAAAAAATTGATAACAACTCTTATTAATCTATGATATAATAGTTTTAGTTAATTAAGGATAGGGGAATAAAGATGGATTTAGCTGGATTAGGACCTGCCGCTATCGCAGTAGGTGTCGCAATATTTGCGGGTGTATCAATGTCATTCTTTATGATATACCATGTGATTATAGCCAATCATGTAAACGAAGAAGATGAAAGTGTTTAAGCTTAAAGCTTAAACGCTTTTTTATTTACCTTACGAATTTGTAAGATAGGGTAATTTTAGATGAATGTTAGACTTTTTAATATGATTTATAATATAGTCAAGTTAAAAGGAAAAGAGGCATACAGATGGTCAGAATGATAGGCGCATTGATTATTATAATCATTGGATTACCAATGATTGTTGGGGTAAGAAGATGTAAGTTTTATATAGAGAGACTTTTAAAGAAGTTAAAACATGGCGTTGATGTTTATGAACAAACGCATTAATAAAAATAAGAGTATAGATTAAAAAGAGAAAGTTGAGGAAATAGATATGAAAAAGATTATTGTTGGTGCATTCATTATTCATTTTGTTAAGCAAAATGAATTGATTCAAGAGTTATTATAATTAAAAAGAGAAAGTCTGAGGAAAGAAAATGAAAAAGATTATTTTAGGATTAGGCGTATTGGTGATGGTATTAACAGGGTTTACGGGGTTTAAGTTTTATACGAATGCTTTTAGTAAAATAGAGTATTATGTAAAAGTACCAAGTGGTGTTGAAACAAGTTTAGAAACGTGGAGAGAAGGTCGTTTTAATATTACTGGTAGAAGATATGAGTTTGTTGGTGTTAATGAAGAGGGACAAGATAGAGTATTAAAAATAGAAATAACTGATAATCATAGACGTATGAGTGAAGAAGATTTGTTACAAGAGGGTCAATATGTATTGATTGTGGCTTTAAAGAATAAAGTATTGGATTATGAAGTGATTAGGGAAGATCAAGTGCCTTCTGATATATTAGGCGTATTAAAATAATGAAAAAATAGGTATATTACGAAATTGTAAGGTAGGGTAATTTTAGATGAATGTTGTAGATTTATATCTGTTTTATAATATAGACAAGATAAAAGGAAAAGAGGAATAGAGATGACTAGAATGATATTACCTTTGATAGTGATTGGTTTAGTAATAGAGTTGATCTTAGGATTAAGAAGAGTGTTTAACTTTGTAAAAGGTGGTTGTAAGAAGTTATTAATGGCATTGCCTGTATACAAAGAAGTAATAAACTAAAAATAAATTGAGAAAGTTGAGGACAAGAAAATGAAAAAGTTAGTTTTAGGTTTAGGGTTATTGTTGGTATTATGGGGTGGATTTGTAGTAAATAGTTATTATCAAGATGTTTATGTGGGACAAGATTATTATGTTAAAGTACCATTGGATCAAGCAAGAACTTTGGAAAAATGGAAATCTGGTAAATATACTATTACTGGTAGAAGATATGAGTTTGTTGGGGTGAATAAAGAGGGACAAGAGAGAGTCTTAAATATTTCGATTACAGATGATAATGGAAGTGTAAGTGAGAGTGATTTGTTACAAGGAGGACAATACTTAGTAGTTAGTGCTTCTAATAAAAGGGTCATTAATTATCGTGTGATTGATCAAGATCAAGTGCCACAAGGTATATTAGAGATATTGGGATAAAGAAAAAACCACCTAGGTGGTTTTTTTATTTATTTAGGTAAGTGAGAAGGAACTTTCGTATTTTTCTCTATCCATTTAACTAAGGCGTTGGCTTCGTTAGAGACCATTGAAGATTCATCGTTGAAGGCAACATTTTTTAATGCAGCAAAGTTATCAGCAACCACCTTTGGTCTTAATACAGCTAGTTCTTTGAAGACTGCTAAGGTTGCTTTTCTTACTTCTGGAGAACGATCTTGTAACATAGTGACAAATTTGTCAATACGTGTAGCGATTTCATCTGGGTTGTGTGAAGCAACAATATAAGCAGATTGTGCAATGGCTTCTCTAACGGCTGGATGAGAGTCTTCTCTTAGTTCGTTGATTTTATCTAGGTAATCACCGATGGCACGGTACTCAGAAGTAGAGATACGTGCAAGGCATTTAACTGTTTCAATTTTTAAGGCTGGTTTGGCACTAGATAAGAAGTCGGCTACTTTCCCAATTTTTGGATAAACTAGGTTAGGATAAGCAATACCGATTTCTCCTAGGTATTCAATAGCAGCTGCTTGAATTTTTTGATTAGGATTGTCTAATAAACCTAGTAAGGCATCAATGATTGGAATGTCTTGTCTAACTCTAGCGACTGAGAATACAGATAAGGCATCTAGTATTTCGTTTTCATCGCCATTTTCAAAGATGTTGATAAACTCATCTGTTGAATAGGCAGCATCGTATAATTCTTTATATTCTCTAGTAATAACATCGTTTAACTCTCTTACTTGAGAACCTGTTCTTTTTGTTGGTTTTCCATTGTTCTTGTTAGAATTTGGCATGGTAAATCTCCCCTTTAATTATTTTTATATTGTAGAGATTATAACATATTGTAAACAGATTAAGGTTCAATATGATAAGAGAGTAGTATTTTGAACAAGAATGGTGGTTGTATGGGTTGTTTTGGTATATAAAAAGCATCCGAGGATGCTTAGTTGTTTAAGTAGTCAATGGCACATTGGGCTAAGACTGATGCTGATATTTTTAAAGCTGAATCGTCCCATTGGAAGGCTGGATGATGATGGACTGGGTTGATGTTGTCGCGGTTGATACCAACAAATAAATAAGTGGTTGGTACTTCTTGACAAACAAAGGCGAAGTCTTCACCGCCCATAGAGGCGTCATCTAGTTCTAAGATGTTTTCTTTACCTATAACTTTTTCCATGGCTTTAACAGCGATTTTGTTTGTCTCTTTGTTGTTGAATAAAACAGGTAGATCGCTTCTTAATTGAAATTCATAAGTAGAGCCATTAGCAATCGATTGGCCTTTTAAGACGTTTTCGATTAATGGTGGTATTTGTTTTTTAATGTCTTCGTTTAAAGTTCTAATGGTTCCTTTTAATGCGACTTCTTGTGGAATAACATTATAGGCATTGGTATTAGAATTGATATCGGTAACTGAGATAACAGCTGCTTCGTTGGCTTTGATTTTTCTGGCTACGATGTTTTGTAGTTCAGCAATCGTATCAGCCGCAATCACAATTGGATCGATACCAAGTTGTGGATGGGCCGCATGTGCGCCTTTACCGATGATTTTAATGTCGAATTCATCGATGGATGCCATCATGGCGCCGTCTTTGTAGCCGACGATGCCTTGGTCTAATTGGCCTCTCAGGTGGATACCGAAGGCTGCGTCTACTTTAGGGTTTTCTAAGATACCGGCTTCAATCATACGTTTGGCGCCTCCAACTGTTTCTTCAGCAGGTTGGAACATTAGTTTAACGTTACCGTGTAGTTGATCTTTGATTTCGTTTAAGATCATGGCTGCGCCAAAGACACCGCCAACATGGCCGTCATGGCCACAGGCATGAGAGATACCATCGATGGTTGATTTGTATTCAACACTGGTTTCTTCCTGGATAGGTAAAGCATCGATGTCAGCACGTAGCATGACTGTTTTACCTGGGTGTCCACCTTCAATTAAGGCAACGACACCAGTGTCGGCCATTTCTTGATAAGGTATGTTTAGTTTATCTAGTTGTTCTTTGATATAAGCTTGTGTTTTGTATTCTTGTGTAGATAGTTCAGGATACATGTGTAAATGTCTTCTGATAGCCGCATAGTCGTTAAAGTATTTTTCACTTAATGCTTTGATGTCCATAGGTAACATCCTTTCTATTTGAATAGTATGATAATCATTGAGATGAGTATGATTAAGACTGCTACGATGATGTAGTAGTACTTGGTTAATTGATCGTTGATACTCGCAAAGCGAGCGTCTAGATCTAAGTCTTCTCTTAGTTTTTTACGTTTTCTGTATTCGGTTAAGTCATCGTGAGTTGGGTTATCAATAACCAAGGTGTAAGATAGACGTTCCATTTCTTGGTTGATGACATCGGCTGCTTTAGAAACCGGTTTTTTTGGTTTTCTTTTGATGATCTTAATATCTGGAGCCATACTTTGAGGTTGAGGTGTGATATCAACCGTTTTAACTTGTGGCTTTTTTGGTTGAACAGGTAGACTTTGATCAGGATTGATTGTTAATTCTTGGGTGTTGGTATTTTTCATTTTATCAACCAAGGATTTTTTGGCTTCGTTACGTTGTTTACGTAACTTGTCGATTTCAACCGATCTTAAATCTGGGTTTTTAGCTAAGAACTCTTCACGTCTTCGTTGGGTTTCTTTTAGCTTATCAATGTCTATGTTCAAACCACCTTTTTTTGGTTTAACAGGTGTTTCTTGATTGTTCAAGGCTTTCACTTCCTATGCTTCTTGGGCTAGATTGCTTTGTTTTTTGGCACGTTTACGTTCGTTTTCTAATAAGTGTTTCTTTCTAATACGAATCGATTCTGGTGTGATTTCGACCAATTCATCGTCTTCGATGAAGGCTAAGGCTTCTTCTAGAGACATGATGATTGGTGGGCTTAGTTTGATGGCATCGTCTGAACCAGAGGCGCGGACGTTGGTTAATTTTTTGTTTTTGATTGGATTAACAACCAGGTCGTTGTCTCTAGAGTTTAATCCGACAACCATACCTTCGTAGACTTTGGTTCCTGGTGTGATGAACATGGTGCCTCTTTCTGATAGGTTCATAAGGGCGTATCCCATGGCTTCACCATCGACTCCTGAAACAAAGACACCGTTGTGGCGGCCATCTAGTTTGCCTTTGTATGGTTGGTATGAATCGAAGACTTTGACCATGATGCCTTCACCGTGTGTTTCGTTGATGAAGATGGTGTTGTATCCGATTAATGATCTGGTTGGTACTAGGTATTCTAATCTTAATAAATCGTTTTTTGGAATCATGTTGATCATTTCACCTTTTTTAAGGTTTAATGAGTTGATGATGGTTCCAGAGTAAGCTTCTGGGACATCAATGGTGACACGTTCAATTGGTTCGTGTAGTACACCATCTATTTCTCTAAAGATAACTTCTGGTTTAGAGACCGCAATTTCAAAGCCTTCTCTTCTCATGTTTTCTAGTAAGATAGATAGGTGTAATTCCCCTCTACCTGATACTTTGAAGCCATCGGCTGCTGATTCTAGTGGTTCTACCATTAAACCAACGTTGACTTCTAGTTCTTTTTCTAATCTGTCTTTGATGTTTCTAGTGGTTAAATATTTACCTTCTTGTCCAGCAAAAGGTGATTTATTAACTAAGAAGTTCATGGCCATGGTTGGTTTTTCAATAGAGATTAAATCTAATGGTTGTGGGTTTTGATCATCACAGATGGTTTCTCCAATGGTGATGTCATCAATACCTGATACAACAACGATGTCGTTGGCATATGCTTCTTTAACAGAGACTCTGTTTAAGCCTTCGTAGACGAATACTTTACCAATTTTCTTTTTAACCAGTTTACCTTCAATGTTGTTTACTAGAACGTTTTGTCCTTCTTTGATGGTTCCTTGGAATAGTCTACCAATTCCTAGTCTTCCGATAAAGTTGTCGTAAGCTAGAGAAGAGACTTGTAATTGGGTAGGTTTGTCTACTAGGGTGTCGTCTATTTTCACTTGGTCGATGATGGTGTTAAATAGAGGGGTTAAATCGGTATAGTTGTCATCTAGTTCGTATTTGGTTATTCCTTGTTTGGCAATACCGAATAAGACAGGGAATTCTAATTGTTGGTCGTTGGCATCTAATTCGATGAATAGTTCCATAACTTCATCGATGACTTCGATGGCTCTTTGGTCTGGTTTGTCAATTTTATTGATTAGTAAGATAGGGTTTAAGCCTAATTCTAATGATTTAGATAGAACAAATCTTGTTTGTGGCATAACGCCTTCTGCAGAGTCTACTAGTAATATAACAGTATCAACCGTTCTGATGATACGTTCGACTTCACTTGAGAAGTCAGCATGGCCTGGTGTATCAACGATGTTGATTTTGTAGTCTTTGTAGTTGATGGAACAGTTTTTTGAGTATATAGTAATCCCACGTTCTCTTTCAAGATCGTTAGAGTCCATAACTTGGTTAGTGGCTTCCATGGTGTTAGATTGTGATAGGAAGGCATCAACCAAGGTTGATTTTCCTGCGTCAACATGGGCGATGACGGCGATGTTTATAATTTTTTTCATAGTGTTACCTTTTCTTTTCTTTGATTTGTTCTATTCGTTTGCTAGATAGTTTGGTCGTTTAACCTTGTAGGGTTGGTTGGTGATCGAGTTGATGCCTAGGCATGAACTTGATAATAAGATCACATCGATTAAGTCTTTGGGTCTTTTTAAGATAAATTTATTGTCTTCAGGTTGATACTGTAAGGACAATGACCATGTGTCAATGACTTGTTGGATGGATTCTTTAGAAATACTTTCGTCTTCTATTTCGTTGATAAAGAATTTAAATAGTTCAAAGTTTTCACAGACAAATTTAGCATTGGCCTTGGTCAATAAGTTACCATCAGAGATGATGTTGTTGTCGTGGTAGACCATGTTTTCTGCTTGTACTTGGTAGTGTGTGTTTAGGTTGAAATATTTTTGATAGAGTTCTTTGTCTAAAACATAGAAGTCTTGATTATAATAGATAAAGGGAATATTTTCAACATCTATTGTGAAAGTTGGGTAGTTATCGATACTCATAGAGTCTTTTCCAATTTTTAATTGGTGTAGTGTTGGGTTAACATAGAATTGGTTGTTTTCTATTTTAATTGGTGTTTTTAATTTGATGTAGACCAACATTTCTTCTGAATCGTTTGTTACTTTGTAAATTAAATATGGAAAGGATTGCATGGTAGCATCCAGCATAGCAATCGATGCCAAGGATTCATTAAGTGTTTCTTGGTAGGTTAGATTGGTTGTTTCATCTAAATATAGTATACCGGTAAAGTTGTCTTGGTTGGTATAGGGTTTACTTTCTATCCCATCTAACATATCAAGTAGTTGTTCTTTGACTTTGACACTAAAAAAGTCTTGTAAAGACTTGCTAGGATCGAAGGTATTTAAAGCAACAAGGGTGTTGTTTTCGTAGTAGTAGATAGATTCTTCTTTGTTGTATTTGACACGTTTGGCACCGTAGGTTTCAATGTGTGTGTGTTCGCTGTTTAAAAAGTCTTTTAGTTTCATGGTTTCTCCTAGCTTTTAGATTCAAATTCGACATCGATGATGTCTTTGTTATAATTGTGATCAACAGTTTCGTTGTTGGTATTACTGGTGTAGGTGTTGAAGTAGCATTTCTTTTCGTTACCGTAGTTATTAATAGATACTTTGTTTCCAGTGTTTAATAAAGTGAATATCAATAAATCAGCAATGACAAACATAACCAGTACCAATGTGCCTCTTAGAGCTGACATGTGCAGCAAGACCAGTAACAATGGAAAGTAGGCTGTGTTTGAGAATTTAAATAGTATAACCAGTGTATAGATAGAAAATAGTATCGTAACCAATGTAAAGCTAATGGCATCGATAGAGTATATTCCAAATTGGAATAGGGTTCCTATTCTGAGTAGTGCGTTTATTATAATGATTCCCCATGAGAGTAGA
>Ga0268261_10004225_pt1 | contig 10732 bp, 13 predicted proteins | sample TergutNc150P1_FD_190353 | JGI IMG/M metagenome (GOLD analysis project Ga0268261, IMG submission 190353) | Nasutitermes corniger P1 segment gut microbial community from laboratory colony in Florida, USA - Nc150 P1 (SPAdes) (version 2) | ecosystem: Host-associated > Arthropoda: Insects >...
ATAAATAAATAAATAAATAAATAAATAAATAAATAAATAAATAAATAAATAAATAAATAAATAAATAAGTAAATAAATAAATAAATAAATAAATAAATAAACAAACAAACAAACAAATAACCAACTAATCAATCAACCAACTAACCAACCAGTCCATTTCTGTAATTTCATCTGTCAGTCTGCAGTAATAAGATGATTGCTTTCAATACCTCTATTCGATAGGACTTCATACTTTTCCTTCTTCTTGTTTTTCAACCTACAGAGGAATATTTCATGTGCCATACGAACCCAGCCCTTACACAGGTTTCGAGAGACTTCCGGCAGCTTATCCCATTCTCTTCTCTACACGTCAGAACTGACTGACGCACCAGCTGTGAGATCTAATATTTTTATTCGCACAAGGATAGGGATTGTTAAAGACGGAAAATTTTCAATGTAATATACAAGCATAAAGTTGTGAAAAACACAAAGTGCAATCTAGTCCTTTCATTTTAAGAGTGGGGATAAAAATACGAATATTTTCATAGCCCCCATTTTCATTCTATAGTAAGAAAAAGTTTCAATATGAAACGTTTTTTAAAGCTATAGATAAATGCTTTATGGGATCGGAAAATTGATATTGTAAAGCTTCCTCCCTTTCTAACCACCAGCACGCCTAGACTTCTCATTCTGAGGGTCTGCTCGTACAAGTCTATATGTCGGATGCGGTAATTTGGGTTTGCTGTTGTCATACAAGATAGAATAATTTGGCGGTTCTTAAATAAAAATTCTTCAAATTCGACAGTGTCTGACCTCAACTTTTCACAGTGTTTAACATGGCAGTTCAATAAATAAAATTCCATATTCCGCAAAAATAAAACGACGTACATCGAAAGTAAAATAAAGTAACAAAGTAGTAAACTGGGTCTCTCAGTCTGAAGGAAGTAATGAAAATTGTTAAAATGATAGACAACAGCCTTGTGACCATATTGTCTACGTTCGCAGAAAGAGCCTGTGGCTCTCGATGGATGGTATGTTAGTAGGTGCATGGCTATTGTGGACTTGGTGACGAACAGATCTCCAACGGGGCTTCCACAGAGAAACAGGATTTTGTCTATGCAGTGTGAATACAGCCATTTTATTGATAAATTTTAAAACAAAACAGAAAGAGAAAAGAAAAAAATGATTCCTATTTTTTTTGTCTGTCTCTGTTACTTTTCTCATTTTCTCTTGTTTATTTTAAAACCTAAATCAGGGTTGAGGGAGCCATTGAAGGACGCAATTATCGATGGCTCTTTTGCTATTCAAAGTATTACACGACTGTTTGCTTTTTAGGTCGTTGTGTGAAATTTATCAAGGATTTTTAAAGTGGTCTACAAAAGAAAGACAACATTTACAAATAAAAACAGAAAATGGAAATATTTCTACAATAAAAACCAACAACAGTAGACAACATATTATAGAGAAAAACCAAAAAGCTTGTAGTTGTACTTCATAGCATCTTGTGTACTGCTGTTGGTCTTTACTGCATTACGTAAAAGTGCAGGGTGAATGATGCATCCTATTAAGATTAACATTTTTCACGACGGGACACATCAGTATATTTTTTGCAGGCTATTAACCGGGTTAAATACTCGGCATGAAGATCTGACGTTTCAAATAAATTATTTATTTTTTAAATTGTTACCTAAACGAATATTTATTCAAATTGACAAAGTGATTTTGCTTGCGCCATTGGTATGTGCAGGTATATTTAACCTTATGTAATGGCGCTGGTTGGTAATTGAGTCACATCCGGTTTTTAGTCGGTTACCTAAGTAAAGGAGAGGATACTGTCATCTGAAGGAGGAAACTCTAGATCACACTATGTGGAGAGATCGCTTTGGAAGAGGCTTTGGTCTTGTCGTAAGACAGACTACTAAATGAATAAACCTGCTTCCGTTGTTATGACACAATTTGTTGTATGTGTGAGTTCAGATCCATGGTTTCAGCAGTGACGATAAAAATTGATCTACGAATGAGTCACAACTTAATTTCAGTGGTTGTGGTGTTTCTATGGTCAAGAAATACCTGATGAAAATGACGTTGAATATCGCGTGAAGATTTTTACCCCTTCTTAAGACGGGGCCATTTATATTGCATATATAATTAAAGTCAATTCACAAACACCAGTAATTGAATAGTTTCAGTTTTTAGTTGGGGCTACGAAATAAAGGTACGTATTTAAGAAGAGGAGGATAGTCAACATGTAACGAGGAAAAGGGAAAAACATACAGCCAGATGCAAATATTAGATAGGAGAGTAACTGTAAAATGACAGTTGGAAATGTGGAAGAGCTGGCTTGAATTCATGTAATTCTGCATAGGTAGAGTACAGGGTTCTGACGTGTACGTAAAGAATCTTAGGTTTACGAAAAACGTTTAAGAATTTTTGGCTAGCTCATTGCCTTTCAGCTTCTCAGACGAAGTAAGCTGTACGACTGTAGTAAATACAAAGCAACTGGAAAGTAAATGCGTAAGATTAAATTGCTGCATTTCCTAAATGGGCTGCTATGATACGGAAAGACTGGCGCCATTGCAAATCCCATACATTTATGTCTGCTGAAATACTGGAAAAAAGAAACCAGAATTTTGCACACACACTTCTGCAACCTGAAATAGGCATAACAGTTTTCACTGAGAAGCCAAGAAGAAGAATGGAAAAAATATTTCGAAGCTTTTCTTTCATTTCATGAAGCGTTTTTGGTTTTGGTAGGTAGAATTTCTGTTTGGCTGAATTTACAAAAAGAAATTGCAAGAAAGCCATTCCGTTTATCCTTTTCGCCCACTGCACCGACTAGGAAAGTGTTTGTTCAGCTACGCAAAAACAGGGAACGCAAATTCTCGTAGTGCACCATCTGGTATGAAGTGCATTTCTTCGTAAGTGTTCCGAATAGAAATAATGGGCATAAGAAAACTAAAAAATTTTCAAGTAGCTTTCGCCTTGCATTGTGTCTAAGTGTTTATTTTAAAATCGCCCTGTATCGACATATCGATTGAAACATAAGACATCGTCGCGGTGGAAGAAAATGTGAGAAATTTTATGTATAAACAGGGTACAAATATAGCTAAAATTTTTATATTTATTTCCCATTTCCTAAATTTAAGAAATAAAAATGTGGGCAGTTCTAATATTTTACGATACACGCGACAGATTTAATGTACTTGCCAATGGCATTCATGTGCATAAATAAATTGCCTATTTCTATAATTATTAATTTAAATTTGTAATGTTTCCAATGTACAAAAAGAAAAATTGGCGTGGAAAGAAGTGTAATGCGCGCTCATTCTCTGTCGTGTATTACTTCACAGAAAGAAAGAAAGAAACAGGAAATAGTAAATATTACTTCCGTGTGTTGCACTTCGTTCAGCGGGTCTGTGTTTTTTATGCTCAGTGTAACCAGGATATTATTTTTCGTTTTAGTCTTCTTTTCTAGAATTTCACAAAGTTCAGCTAAGCTGTAAATCCAACCAGTCATTAGAATGCCGTGAAGAAGAAGAAGAAAAAAAAGAGCAACACTATGGAAGTGAAACTCGCAGCTTTAAAAGCAATAGAGTTGTGTAGTGTATGGAGCAGGGGAAGGAAGCTGTAGACAAACGAAAAATTCTTTTGGTTATTTTGTCCTTTAGCAAAGTGCAACTAGATGCCTGGTTACTGAATGCTTGCACAATAACAGTGAGTTTTCCACGTCAACATCTGTCTGATATGGGAATTTGAAATATTCAGATTCTTGGCAAGTGCTGGACTTTTCATCGTTTTCTGTCTCACACAGGAACAGCTCAAGAACTTTATGGACGGTACTTCAGTTACTTTGATATGTATCAAACTGCATTCTTCATTTTTGGTTTTTCCGCAATTAATTGTAATGAACGAATATTATTCTTTTTATATCAAGGCATTGAAAAAGTTTATTAATATTAGAGACCATGGGTTACGATGCCGTTTAGTTTGGTAGAAAATGCCTCTTTCTGACACTGCTGTCTCATATATTAATAATCTAAATACCGAGACCATGGATTATGATGCCTTTCAGTTTGGTAGACAGAAGGCCTGTCTCTGACACTGCTGTCTCATATAATAATAATCTTAATACCGAGACCATGAGTTATGATGTCATTTAGTTTGGTAGGCAGAATGCCTGTCTGTAACACTGCTATCTCATGTACCAATAATCTTAATACCGCCGTCAGAACCTCAGATTGCAAACCAACTGGCAGTCGTGTTTTTCCTTTTAGGGTCAAGACAAAATCTTGCCTTTTAGGTACGTACCGGCATATAGGTGGAACATACTGTGTCCATATTCAGTGTAGTTGGTATGGAGAAGTTACTTCTCCCCTGAAGACGGAGCCAATATATCATCCGAAATGTTGGTACCCACCTTCCAGAATGCAATTTGTCAGAACTTAGAAGACCACACTATAAATATTTAACAACCCCAAAAATATATTCTGCTACGTTTAGGGTTTCTCTCTGTAGAATCCTAAATATACAGTCTATTTACATTTTGAAGAGTGACTTTCATCTAAATTATATACGTAAACTTGGTTGTTTGCTCAGACAGAACGCAGTTTGTCACCAGTCTGTTAATGCCGTTTGGGAAAATAATCTTTGTTTTGAGAATCATATGAAAACCCAAATACACTGTTCGGGATACACGCAAGTTTTCTGAACGCAACAACACGTTGTACCTATAGAGTTAGTTACCACTGGGCTTTAAAAGATTAAAATGTACATTATTTTTTTGAACTTGCGTATTTCCTGCTATTGCGAAAACAGAAGAGCCCAATGACATCTCAGAACAAAGCGCCGAAAAAAAATCTAAGAGATTCGAGAAAAAAGAAAACTGGGAAAATGGTGAGACGAGCAGTCTGTATTTTTCACATAATATCAGTTCGGGAGGATACGTATCACCCTTGGGGAAATGTTAAATCCATGCAAAATTTTGATCCGAAACTCACCAGAGATGAGGCCATTTTTATGCCACGTTTTGACATGACATCAATGTTGAAATGATTTTTTACAAATACGGTGTGAAGGCATACACCGAATTAAACTGGCTCTGAATCAGGATAGGCGTGCGAGAGCGTGATGTGACCTGTTTGACAGTGTCATTCTGAGCTTTGTCTCGGAAGGCTAAGAATAATGCATTTCTTTCCTATCTGGTGTCATGTACTGGTTAGGCTGCCGCACTGACATGACTGTGTTATCTCATGCGGAAATAATGCATACAGCAAGATGATGGTTGGTCATGGCTGACAAAAATTTACTGACAGTTTGCTACAACCATATTTGTAACGGGAAATTGACATACTTTACGGTATAACGTATCGGTTGCGTACGCAGTTAGCTACGGGTTCAGAAGGTCGCAGATTCGAAACTCTGATCACAGTGACCATCTTGAATATTTTTATTCTTGTCCTCGGTCCCTATACACACATTAGGAAGTCTGCGTAAATAGGAGACAGTTTGTAGGGGCCCGTGTATCATATATGCTCCAAAAGGTGGTGTTAGTTCTCAGAATGCCTCGACTTGAGCATAACAGGTACAGGTCTCTTAGAAGTGACAATATATTTGCAGCTTTAAGAGACCGTCATTGACAGAGAGCGTCAATTATTAGATGGCCTCGACATGTACGTGTTTTCGTCCGTAGGAATATTTGTCATTTAATTATTCGACTATATATTTCCTTGTTTTTAAGGTTATTTTAATGCACGTGGCAGATTGATCTCACACAAGGTTAGTTATAAGTATTCGGTCAATGTGATATAAAATTTAAATGATTTAAACACCCCTAAAATTTTAATCCTTTAAAGATTAAAATTAACCTACATTATACACAAATATTTAAATCGTAGTTCACAGAGAGCACGTTGGGTTTCTTTAGAAAGAAAACTTAATAAATGCGGTATATGCAAGTAGTTACTATTTATTACAAGAGCCGTAAGGAACATGTATGAACGCACTGTGCGAGAAATTCAGACTTTTTACTGTCAGACACAGCGGTAGATATATTAACTGACAGGCTTTAAAGTGTTGGACAAACTTCGGAAAAGACAGGCTAAGTTGGCCGTCCAATAAGGAACATCCAGCGGCGTGTTGCTATGGTACGTTGTTTAGATAGACATATCTGGAACAACGAAGACTAAAAGCAGTCCGTATATTTCACTACGCAATAAAATTATCAGGATAATTTAACTGAAGTAATTACCCCAGCGATCCGTGATAAGTGGGTCCCTCTCACCACGTCATGGTGCATCCTCAAGTTGCGGTTGGAGGAACGGCCTGCAATATGGTGGGTAGCTGAGTGTATTGAATAAGCAGTCGCGGACAGCCGATAAAGGGTGGTCCTCCAGCTTGGGGTTTGGACGAGGTGCTAACAATTCCTCAACGTAGAGGTATCTTGTTACGAAATATTCATACAGTAAGCCTCGGGCCTGGACTGATACTTTGGTACGACCTAAGCAAAGGAAAGAGACATCGAATGTTTGGAGCCTGCATAGGGCAGGTTCACTTACAGCAGCAACCAGGAAATTATCACGATATAAATAAGATTTAGTGGGTGTGGAGCAAGTTAGGTGGGACAAAGTGAGCACAGTAAGTGCAGGAGATTATAATTTTTTCTATGGAAAAAGAAATGAAAATGATCAACTGGGAACAGGAATTTTTTGTACACTATGGAATAGTATTGGCAGTTAAGAGAGTAGAGTTTTTTTAGCGATAGGGTGTCATACATAGTTCTGAGAGGTCGCTGGTGTAAATCATTGTTCTGAATGTGCATGCACCAAATGAGGAGAAAAGTGATTATTCAAAAGACAGTTTTTATGAGGAATTAGAGCATGTTTTTAAAATTAATTTCCGAAGTATCATATGAAATTTCTATTAGGAGATTTTAATGCAAAAGTGGGGAGAAAGGGTGTTTTTACACCGACAAAGGGGAACGAGAGTCTACTTCAGGATAGTAATAATAATGGTGTCAAAATAGTAAACTTTGACACATCAACAAATCTAGTTAAGAGAACGACGTTTCCGTACCGAAACACTCATAAATACATCTGGACTCACAATCAGATTGACCACATGTTGACAGATAGGAGAAGATATTCGAGTTTACTGGCTGCACGATATTTCATGGGAGGTGACTGTGATACTGATCACTATCTGGCGATTGCAAAAGTTAGTGATATACTGGCAGTAAATAAATAACCAGCGATGAAGTTTGAAGTGGAGAGATTTAATCTCAGGAAACTAAGTGAGCTGGAGATTACGAAGGAGTATCACATTAAGATCTCAAAGAGGGTTGCAGCTTTGGAGAATTTAAATGATGGCGAGGACATAAAAAGGGCTTGGGAAAACATTAAAAAGAATATCAAAACCTTAGGTAAAGAGAGTCTAGATCTGTATGTGTCGAAGCAGCATAAACCATGGTTTGATGAAGAGTATGTACGATGTTTAAGTCAAAGAACACAGACTAAATCGCAGTGGTTACAGAATCCAAACCAAAGCCGTGTAGATAATATAAACAATGTCAGACGTGAAGCTGATATTATGATGAAGCTCTTAGATGTTTCAGGAACAAAAATAGGGAAACCTGAAAGCTAAAATTAATGAACTTGAAACTAACAGTAAGATAAAAAATATTAGGGGCTTGTATAGAGGTATCAATGACTTTAAGAAGGGTTACCAATCTAGAACTATTACAGTAAAGGATGAGAAAGTTGGTTCGGTTGCAGACTCTCACAGTATTTTTTTTTGTTAGGTGGAGGAAACATTTCTCTCATCCATTGATTATACATGGGGTAAATGATGTTAGGCAGACAGAAATACACACAGCAGAGCTACTACTGCTTGAGCCAAGTGCCTTTGAGTTTGAGGTGGTTATTGAAAAGCTAAAAAGTCACAAATCACCAGGTACTGATCAAATCCCAGCAGAACTGATTAAAACAAGGGTAGAACAATTTGTTAGGAGATACATAAACTCATTATTTCTATTTGGAATAAGAAGGAATTGCCTGAGGAGTGGAAGGAGTCGATCATTGTAGCTACTTATAAGAAGGGCGATAAAACAAATTGTAGTAATTATAGGGGCATGTCACTTTTGCCAACTACGTGTAAAATTTTATCCACCATGCTGCTGTCACGGTTAACTCCATATGCAGAGGAAATTACTGGTGATCCTCAATGTGGATTTCGACGCAGCAAGTCATCTACTGATGATATATTCTGCATTCGTCAAATACTTAAAAAAATGGAAATACAACGAAGCAGAGCTTTAGGTCTTTATAGACTTCAAGAAAGCTTGTTATTCAGTTAGGAGGGAGGTCTTATATAATATTCTCATTGAGTTTGGTATTCCCATGAAACTGGTAAGTCTAATAAAAATGTGTCTGACTGAAATGTGTAGCAGAGTCCGGGTAGGCAAGAATTTGTCTGATACGTTTCCTATTAGGAATTGTTTGAAACAAGGAGATGCTCTGTCGCCATTGCTTTTCAGCTTTGCTCTAGAGTATGCCATTAGGAGGATTCAGGTAAACAAGGACGGCTAGAAATTAAATGGTACACAACGGCTTCTGGTTTATGATGATGATGTTCATATACTGGGAGGAAGCGTACATACTGTAAACGAAGAAGCTTTGCTAGTGGCTAGTAAGGAGATTGGACTAGAATCAAAAGCTGAAAAACTAAGTACATGGTCATGTCTCGAGATCAGAATGCAGGACGAAGTCACAGTATGAAGAGTGATAATAATTCTTTTGAAAAGTTCAAATATTTGTGAACATCCTTAACAAGTCAATATTATATTCAGGAAGAAATTAAGGGCAGATTGATATCAGAGAATGCATGCTATCGTTCAGTGTAGAATCTTTCGTCTTCCAGTTTGTTATCCAAAAATTTAAATATTAAGATATACAGAACTATAATTTTGCCTGTTGTTTTGTATGGGTGTGAAACTTGGTCGCTCACATTGAAGGAGGAACGTAGGCTGAGTGTGTTTGAGAATAGGGTATTGAGGAGAATATTTGGGCCTAAGAGGGAAGAGGTAACAAGGGAGTGGAGGAAACTACGTGAGGAGATGACTGATCTGTACTCCTCACACAATATTGAGCGGGTGACAAAATCGAGAAGAATGAGATGGGCGGGGCGTGTAGCGCGTATGGGTGAGAGGAGAGGTGTATACAAGGTTTTGGTGGGGAAGCCTGAGGGAACGAGACCATTGGGGAGACCCAGGCGTAGATGGTAGGATAATATTAAGATGTACCTTCAGGAAGTGGAATGTGGGGGTATGGACTGGATCGAGCTGGCTTAGGACAGGGACAGGTGGCGGGCACTTGTGAATGTGGTAATGAACCTTGGGGTTCCATAAAATGCGGGGAATTTCTTGACTAGCTGAAAACCTGTTTGCTTCTTAAGAAGGACTGCTCCATGAAGAAAGCAAGTAATTACCCCAGCGATATTCTTGTTCTAGTCCTGCGGAGCAGCAATGAAGACGCAAAGTTTGTACTCATTGATTCCCTTCCGTTTTCATCACTTCGGAAGGGAGTTCCTTCTCAGCGATCTTCAGTTTTGTACAAATGCAATAATGCCCTGTCTTCACTCCCGTTAATATAAGCTGCTTAGTAATAACATAAGCTTAGAATTCGCTCTAATCGAATTCTCACTAGATTAAACACAATGAGAAATCCATAAACGAACCTATGCAGTCAGAGCAACCTTTAGCATATGAACGTTGCCAACAAAAAAAATCTGTTGAAGTTTCAGATGCAGTGAATCCGAGCTCCTTGTGACTCATCTAAAGCGGACAGCCAGCGATCGTATTTGGCACTGCGCCAAAAGTGAGGATCTGAAGGGAATACATCAGAGCAGTGGAATGTACTTATACGGCTGATGTTCTGAGGCAATATATATGTATATTATAAACTCTGGGATTAGTAATTTGGGATGAGGTTTCACATACAACGTTATTGTGGGCAGTAATAACTCAGACTTAACTGCGGGCATGTGCGTAACTGATATCGTTATGCTGGGTTTCATAGCAACAATACAAATCAGTTTTGTTGCAATCAAGAGGTATATTCTCCCTATTATATTTGTACACAGCTTCATATAAGTTTAACACAACACTAAACGCTTTATTGGAATATTGAAACAATTTTAATATTTCTGCATTAAACGATGCAATACGAACACCCTCTTAGCATGCAAATTTTGTCGTTGCGTGCAGACCGCTGCAAGACAACAGTTGTTAAGGATAGCGACATTTAACTAATACAGATTTGACAATTACAATTGCACACGTGGATTTGTGTGGGCATGAAGCGCGATTCCTTGCCACAAATTGCTGTTTAAAGACTGAAGGCTCAGGTAAATATTGGTCTTTGAAAAAAGCCTGAAAAATTCTATAATAAGGAACTTAGTTAATTGTCACTGTTTATCAAATAGCCTATTACGAGAGTGACCAGAGCAACATAACTGACATGCGCAGGGCTTGTATATATCACACACTTGGAGGCGAGCAATGAAAAGAAGACGGAAGTCAGAGAAGTTGCAGGAAAACCACTCGTGGAACCTAGACTTAGATAGGAAGACAATATTAACCCTTTAAACCCCGAGTTAAATCCCATCTGCTATTTGCTGGCATTATTAGGAGCTCACCATTTTCTCCACGTTAGCAGGATAAGGGTTAAATTATTAACCTTTAGGCTACTAATGTCATATA
>Ga0268261_10004226_pt1 | contig 10729 bp, 8 predicted proteins | sample TergutNc150P1_FD_190353 | JGI IMG/M metagenome (GOLD analysis project Ga0268261, IMG submission 190353) | Nasutitermes corniger P1 segment gut microbial community from laboratory colony in Florida, USA - Nc150 P1 (SPAdes) (version 2) | ecosystem: Host-associated > Arthropoda: Insects > Digestive...
AGTGTCGTGTGTTGTCAGGTAGAGGTCTCTGCGACGAGCTGATCACTCGTCCAGAGGAGTCCTACCGACTGTGCTGCGTCGTGTGTGATCTAGAAACATCAAGAATGGGTGCTCCATATATATATGACATTAGCTGCCTAAGGGTTAACCACATGTCTGGACAGCTGGTAGGTAGGGTCTGCATGTTGCAAACACACCTCAGGAGCCTCCATCTTTGTGAATTTTAAGAAGTCTGTTAAGCTTTGGATAACTTAAATTCTTCAGAAGTAACTGCTGGCAGACCTCCTCAGCAACTGAGGGATTCTTAGGAACAACAGTCTTGCAATCAAGTCTCAATATTCCTTGGTCAACCTCCTACAAATTGGTTTGCCAGCAGGGATTCAATCTTCCTATACTAATTGGTACTGTCCATCACTAATAAAATGCTCCCCATCAGCCAGGACAGAGAGGTCACTATTGGCTTGCAGGGCTCTGAGTGGTCAGGATACTGTTCCTTCTTTCTCCTGTCACCTCTACTACAACTTCCCATCTCCACTCAATTTCCCATCTGTACATGCCCACATCGAAAGTCCATCACCACATCTTGTACCTCAAACTGCAGCACAGGTCAATCTTCCTCAAACTTCCTGCCACTGCTAAATATGCTTTGCCGAGTACTTAACACTACACTCCCATTGGCTTCCAATCCCAACCATCCTTACCTCTACCATATTTAAGGTTCCTACTGTACTAAGCTACATGAAAAATATCTGCAGAAATGAAAATCTCAGAGATATGGGCTCTGTAATAACGGAAAAGGAGTCTAAAAATGTTCATGTTTTATAATTGAGAGAAAAGAGTGAAAATATTACAGGTATAGCATGCTGTAATGCTACAGGTCAATTTCTGCCCCCTGTTCTTTTATATTCAAGGACGACAACAAGAAACAGTGCTGATATTCATTTTGTCTACTCACAACACCTCTCTAGACTCACTGAACAACATATGTGTGCAATCTGCAGACGACTGCCAGAACCCACCAGACTAAGAATGTGCCATCTCTCCCACCACATCAACTATCCTGGAATTACTATATGTAATTTTATAAATTCGATAGTGTTGATGATTCTGCTCACCATATTAAAATTCTCCGTAATTAAAGCCACTACTTCTTCCTCCATCATGGTTACACTGTAGCTTCAATACAAAATCATTTGCTTCCTACAAGACTAAATTCTCAAATAAAAGTAACACCTATATGAAATTTAAGGTTTTCATGGGACTGAAAATTCATATCCTGTTTATGACAACATGTAGTCTAGTAGAAGGTTACTGACATTTTGGTGGAACATACTGCTTACACCTTCAAGGCAGAAGATAGGTAAGTTTGTTATTTCAAAGAATGGTAACAATTTATCATACACAATGGTATTATAACCCAGAAAACAACATGAAAAATAACACCTACTGAGATGTACCAGAATGTTTAGATATCTGCATTACCAATTAGCTGTACTACAATGCCCCATTATTCACTACAACAATGAACAGCAAGGCAATGATAAAAAGTAATGTAACTGTAAATTAATAGGTGTGATAAACTGCAGTTTCAGCTGACCTTACTCATAATTATCAAAACTGACAAACAGATGTAGCTCTCAGAAGAGATATTAATAACTATTTAGGTTACGTAATGCTCCACTCAGTGTTTACATGGCAGTCATTCCCACCCTTGCATAAGCACACCTCCCTGCATTTCTCACAGTTCACTGAGTTCACTGGCGGTGACGTTCATCCAGAAGTTTGAAGTCATTGTGCTCATCGTACTGTCGCTCACGAGGACCATGGTCCACGCTGCGGTCAAGGCGAGACTTACGTGGTGGGTATCCTCCTCGTCGACCACCAGAACGACCCATGAAAACCCGGGCCGGTGCTCCACCTCTGAAAGGCCATCCACGCATACTGCTACGACCACGCATCCCTGCACTTCGCTGACCCATCATCCCACGACCTCGTCCTCTCACAAATTCATCATCCCGGTTGTCATGCTGCTAACAATGTATCTTATTTATGTCGATCCTGTTCTTGGATGCTGACACCGTGGAAGTGGGCTGTGTTGCCTATGTGTGAGCAACAGGCTGCCTCCATTTTCAGGGTTAAAGTGAGCAGGGTTAGGAAGTGTTTGGGTTATAAGGGCGGGCAGTTTGTCAGATCCGAAGGAGAGGGAAAGAAGCAAAGGTCTGGCCTACTCATTGGAAAATGGAGGTAGCATGTTTCTCTGAAATGTCAGCAACACAGGCCACTTTCAAAAGGTGCCAACACACAAGAACAGTGTCAACATTAACAATGCACCACTGTGAAAGCCTACCACCTAGCACTGGCATTAGGAATGGGTAAAGCAATACCTCTGCTCCCCCTACATGCCTTCATGGTGTAAACAGAGACAACTTTATTTTTACTTTAACCTTTATCTTCATGAATTACTGGGATGGATAAGTAGTGCTCTAAATAAAAGGAAACTGAAACTAGTACATTGTTAAAAAAAAAGTTAACTCTAATACAAATTTCTTTAAAGAAAAATTAAAAAAAAAAAAAAAATTTAACACTAAAACTGCTGACTTAGAATCAGGAAAAACTGAATCTTAGAAGATGTAAAGTTTCAAAGAGGGTGATTAACTATATGATTTCAAAGTAATAAGTATCACGTGTCTTCCTTACTTCAAAGTAGGCTCGTCCTTTAGGTACGTGTTCAGGATTTGAATCCCAGGACTTGTAATGGAATCTATCAGACTGCTGATTGGAAAATTCTGTTGGTTCCTGACGAAATCTGTCTGGCACATCATCACGACGATTTATTGGTCCTTCGGGATGAGCTACTCGTCCACCTCCACCATCACCGCGCATTTTACCATCCCTGACTGAGCGACCAAATCCTTCCCCTGGTCCTAACAACAGAGGCAGATATACAATTAGTGTATGAACTTGTGTGTCTGTCATGGCTAATGCAGCACAACTTGTTAAAATTAAATGTCCCTGCCACACTAAAAGTACCAAGAAGTAGTTAAACACATTTAAATTAACTATCATATTTACTCCAATGCCAGGCAAGGTTTTTTCCTTAAATTTGGTGCTTTTGTGAGGTCCTCCTAAATCTGCATACAAAGCACTGAACCGGATCACTCTGAACTGGAGCATGCACAGCCAAACAAAGGCTTGCATTGCCAAACGATGTGAGACCTAAGTTCTTGTGAGATATTACATAGCGTAGTCTGGTAATTCCGCATGGACTTTACAGGACAACCCATCAGTCCCAGCTTCAAGGGTCGAGATATCCAAAAGAGAGAAAAGAGCACGACTGAAGTTAAGTGAAACAATCTTCTGGTTTTGGGATTTTGTCCACTAATATTTTTAAAAAGTATGATGTTTCAGAAGATGGCTCTGTTTCCATTTTCAGGCAAAAAAGCATCTAACCTGTGTACCACTTCGATTGCATTACTCTCAGTCACTGGGTACCACAGAAACAATAACTTGTTAAGATATGTACCTGAGAACAGATCTAGTCCAAGGGTAGTAACAGTAAAATGGCTATTGAAAAATTAAAAATTAACTACAGGGTCTGGCAGAAATACCTGATGATTTGGTAACACAGCTGTGAGTGGAACCGTTGGCGTGGGGAATTTGTCCTTGAGCGCTCTTCTAGCGAGACTAAAAGCATTTCATTTGCCATGGAGTGCTGGTCTGTAGAGCATCGGTTTTTTGCTGTGGACACGATTTTCAAAAACAACAATTCTGTCGTTGTGACTCAGCTGATATTTCGTCAGCACTTCAATATTCATCGAAATGAGTGTCCCTAGACGCAATACTTCTTCCTCTGGGGATATCTCAAGAGCAAGGTGTACGAAAAAAAAACCAAGGACAACGGTGGACTTGAAACAGAACACCAGGGATGAAGTGGCAGCAATTTCTCCCAACATGCTGCAACGAGTGATGCAAAACTTCCAGAAACGCTTGCGGAAATGTGTTAACAGGGGACGCCATCTTACAGACACTACATTCAGGAAGTGAATATTGTAATTAAAATGCTTTGAGATAAAGATAATTTTAGTAATAAATTCATGTAAAAAGATAATATACTTTTCATTTTATTTTAATTTAAGAATCATCAGGTTTTTCTGCCGGACCCTGTACAAGGCTCAAAGCAAAACCTAGACCAATCCACAAATTAAAAACCATAAAGAGAGCCATGAATTCACATTGATCAGACCACAGACACAAAACAAAAATCCAGAAAACATGTATTTAAATTCTTAACACCATCAGTGGAGAAAACTGTGAATCTTCATGGGTTCAAGTACATGTACAAAGCAAGAAATATAAATGTAAAACAATAGGGTCTTGTTTTGTGACGGTTCGTTTTATGACGATTCACTTTTACAACCCTTGTCGTGTTGGACTGAGCATTCCCGACTTGTGGTGTATCATTGTCGCAAATCAAGCGTCCTTTCTCTATTTAGCGTGCTTCTAGCTCTTTTCAGGTGTGCATGTGTTTCTCCTTTTTCTATTTTAATGCAGTTCTTTTAAGTTGATTGTGCTTTTTCCACCCATGATGTCCATCAAAAAGACAAATTGTCCTCTTTTGCAAAAAGGGTGAAAAGAACAAGAAAGACTGTAACTTTAGAGACTAAAATGTGATCAGAAAAATGGAAGCTGGCGTGAAACGTGCTAATGTTTGTAGATCCCTCGGCTTGGTACCAGCCACTCTATCAACAATTATGGCGAACACTGAAAAAATAAAACAACTGGCATAGAAAACTATAAAACTGTGCGCATCAAATGTAAGTTGCACTAGAAATTTTAACATAGAAAAAACAGAACATTTACTAACACTATGGGTTGATGATTTAAATCAAAAATGAATTCCTCTCACTCAGCGTGCTATTGCTGCAAACGCTAGGAGTCTTTGTGACGAAATTCAACAAAAAGAAGGTGGAAACGAGATACTCAATGCTAGCAAAGGATGGTTTGCAAGGTTCAAGCAAAGCTCGCAAATTCATTGCATAAAATTAGTGGAGAGGCTGCTAGTGCCGACATTGAAGCAACTTGCACATTCACCGCCGAATTCAAGAAAATTATGGAGGACAATGACTTTCCACCAGACCTTGTTTTTAACGTGGATGAGCCAAGGATGGTACTGGAAAAAGTTACTGCCAAGAACTTATACCTCGAGGGAAGAAAAATCGGCGTCTGGCTTCAATGCATCCAAGGACCAACTTACTCTGCTCCTTGGAGGGAACGCATCAGGAACTCTAAAATTAAAGCCATTACTGGTGTATCATTCTGAAACTCCCAGAGTAATGAAAGGAATTCTAAAATCTCGTTTGCCAGTCATTTGGACTTCAAACAGAAAGGCTGGGGTCATGCAACAAATTTTCTCAGAATGGTATTCTAAGTACTTTTGCCACAGTGTGTTACAGTTTTGCAATCAAAACAATCTGCCTCAAAAGGCTCTTCTGTTGCTTGACAATGCTCCAGGGCATCCACCAAACTTGGAAGATGTTAAGTCAGAGCTCAAGGTTAAGATAGTTTTTTTTTGCCCCCTAACACCACATCCCTGCTCCAACCAATGGACCAAGGAGTAACAGCCGCTTGTAAGGCTCAGTACCTTCATCAATCACTTCAAGAAATGATACGACAAATGGATACTTACGGGGTCTCCCTGAAAGAGTACTGGAAGGATGATGACACTTTAAAGGTATTGATAACATAAAAATGGCGTGGGAAGAAGTAACTGTGTCGTGTATGGCATAAAATTAGGCCTAGCAACGAGAATTATGGTACAAATTGTGACAAACTGGATATGCTGATCACAGAGATAAGCGAAATAGCAGAAGAAGTTGGTCTTGACAATGTTGATCCCGTGGGCAACAATGCAGTTTTAGAAAGTCACTCCCAGCCAATGACCAATGAAGAACTTTATGACTTGGCCCAACAATTGACTGAACAGCAGCGGGAAGATGAAGATGAGGAAGATTGTGGAACCAAAGCAATGCAGACGAAGGACCTTACTGATATTCTTTCCACTAAAGATATGGCAGCTGAAAAGTTATGTAATATTGACCCTGACTGGGAATGCAGCTCTACAGTAAAAAGGGGCATAAAATGAAGATGGGAGCAATATTTAGTCCTGAAACAATGATAGGGAATTACCACTCTACACTGCATAATATCTCAGAACAGCACACTTCTCACAAGATGATTTGGTGATGTAAGCCTTGGTTTGGCTCCCCACAGTCCAGTTCAGAGCAATCTGGTTGGAACTTCCTATGCAAATTTAAGAAGACTTCACATATTTTAGCATTAAATTTAAGGAAAATCCTCATCTAGCATTTGAGTAAATACAGTATTATTTCCTTTTCTCAGATACATTCAGTTAATGATAGAAAGATCGCACGGGAAAGCAATAACATTGTAAATGGCACATTTCAATACTATACCCACGCTTGAAGGCATTTCCAATACCCTGAATTACTACTTACCTCGTCTTCTATCACTGCCTGGTGGGGAAGGCTGCATAATGCCCCTGTGACTTCTTTCTCGCTCCCTCTCTCGCCCCATAGGCTCAGGAAGATGTTCCATCACACGGGAGTGACCTGAATCCCTGTCATCGTGACGATCAGTCCTCTTTTCATTAATTCGCATCCGCAAATCACTGGATCCCCTGTTACATTTAAAAAATAAATCCATCAATTGCACCCTAACTGTCACTAATTAAACATTTTATTCCTACCAAATATTGTGAAACTATTACAAGGTCTCCATTAAGAAAGAGTCTTTCAGTAAATATAATCACACTGTGGTATAAACGAAAGTAATGAATACTATTCTCAGTAGTAACAGTCAGCACTCATTAAACTAAAAGTTTAACAAGTTTCTGTCCACCCTGGAAACTGTTCAGCCATAAACAGAAATACAGGCAGAAAAGTACAAAAGGAACATAAATATTGTAATAATGTAATGAATAAAAGAAAATCAATAGTTAAACATACAAGAAAAAATGCTATAGCACTTTTCAAATAAATACACTAGACAAAGCAATGTCATGCACAATTTCAGGCTTCAGCTATGTTGCAGATGAGATCTGCAGTCTTTTAGGAATTTACACAGTGTAGAGTGGTAATTCTGTATTAACATTTTGGGACAACCTATCAGTCCCACTTTCAGGGGTCAAAAAGTCCAAGGAGAATGCCAGGAACACTTAGGTATGTAGTTTATACAAGGAAAGCTGTGGGCAGTGATTGATTCTCAGTAAGCATGATGCCAACCAGCATGGGTGATGCAGTGTGAGGGAGATGGGAGTGTGACTCTGAGGTACAACAGTGTTCAAGATGGGAAGACAAATGAAAATCAAACATGACAAAGGTCAAACATACATAAATGTTTTTCCTCTGTCTTCCCACCTGCACTGGATAGTGGGTTTACATACCCACGCTGTTTTACCTCAAAGTAGCACTAAGCTACTAACTTCTCTCTTTCCTCCCACCTCCCTCATAATGCATCAACCCAGTCAGATGGCATCATGCTTATTAAGAGCCAATCACCACCCACAACTTTCCCTACATAAATTGCACACTTAAGTGTTACCAGCATTCTTCCTGGACTTTTTGACCCCTGCAGATGGGACTGACAGGTTGCCCTGAAACGTCGGTACAGAATTAGCACTATATGCTACGTAACATCCTAGAAGAGCACAGATCTCAAAATCAACATCAGTTTACATTTCTAACAACAGTATGCTGGGAAATACAGAACCAAATGGAAGAGAACCCAAGGACTTATGGAAAAGTATCCTACCTTTCAGAGTCAGTCCTGTAATCCATGTTTCTATCATAGCGATGTCCATCTCCTTGAGATGAATACCGACTGTCATCACGCCGACGCTGCTCAAGTTCATGTCGAAGATCTTCGCCTCGTCTGTAAATAAGTACATGCTACTTAAGGATCAGAGCTAAGGATTTATAGCATATTTCCATATCCCACTGATAGAGGCCTTATACCCAGTTCAGACTGTCAGTGCCAAAGACACAAGAATTCAACACCCTAAGGGAAGAATGACAAAGAACTGCAGGGAAATAAGCTGGTAATAACTGACTAACAGGAATTATTCATCTCACACCAGAAAACAATTTTGAAACCAGACAATGGAATGAATTACTCATTAAAAAAAAAAGCTGCATTCCAATGTTAAGCACATTGTACTGCACTGTTCTGGTTTCCTTTCTTATGACTGGTTAGTTTGCACAGTGCAATAATGAAGAGCAACCACACTGCACTAGTGTCAAAATTAAATCACAATAAATAATTTATGAAACAATGAAACACTATTGTGTTTTACATTGCAGATATGTACTTTTGAGCAAACATAATAAAAAGTGCATATATGACTACACACATATCTTTAATAACCCTACCCACGTTATTCACGGAGTATCACATAGAAAACAATGGATCTTCACATCTGAACTCACTTTGGTTTCAGAATATCAATTGGGGGGGGGGGGGGGGGGGGGGGGGGGCTGCAAACTTGGAACTATTTAAAGTCAACAATTCTGTTGAGTCAGGCTGCATTATTCATTACGTGATTAACTCCCGACACACACACAGCAACAATTCAGAGCTATCAAACAGAAAATACACCATCGTCAACAGGAAGGTTTTTAAATACAAAACCAGCATTAAAAGACTAACTGTAATAATGAATAGCCTCTGTAAAGCCAAATATTTCATAAGATGATGACAGGTATTTTTGTTTTATGGGTTATAAACATTATGCTCTCTGCTAGGTGGACGCCCACATTTTGAAGGAACATATGCCTCCACCTAGCACCCTGCACTTAGTTTCAAATTTCAATATCCAAAAAGAGCCAAAGGAATATGTATGACTCCTTACCTATCTAAGGTACACTAGTCAAATATGCAATGCAAGTACCTGACTGCATGATCACTAAAAAATGATTCAAACAATCCATGTAATATTGACTGACATTAAAAGTGACTGTACCAGGTATGGAGGTATGCTGTAATTCATCCTTAAATGACAAGTGATATTTTAGGTTATACAGTAAACTTGATATTATCTTGTTATGTACAAAGGGTATAAAATTGGCTACAGCAGGTACTGCAGTAATGAGCCAAATACTGTTCTTCCTCCATGTACCAATACAGACAAAACGCACATTACAAACTACATGAAATTTAAAGCTACACAAATTCCTACCGGTCAAAGCGATCTTCCATGCTTCTTTCCCTACGGTCAAAACTTCGAGCCAGTGAGTGACCACGGTCATAATCTCGGGAGGAATGTGCGTAGTCACGTGGTGGTTCTCGCTCTCCACTGGGGTAAAAGCCATCATGTAATCGCCCTGGAGCATCTGGATAACGCCCCGGGGATTCAAATCGAGAACTTCCTGAAATATGAGGATGTATAATACTATAGCCTTGCATATAATATCTAGCTTGAATGGGACAGGACATGGCAGATCACACACAAACTAAAAAAATATCACAGCTCAATGTAATTTATTCAACAATTTTGAATCAAGAATGTTGCAACATACGAAGAATAAGTCAAAATTTGTTCCACAGTCTACCAAATCATTCCATCAAACAATGACAAATATGATCATTCAGTTAACACTGCACATCCTGTACTGTTCACAAATAAAATGAAAACAATCATAAATTACTATTTGCCAGGAAGTAAACAACGATAAAACATATGTCCCTGAAGATCCATTTTCACATTACCCAGTCAACGCAAAGTCTACCAAGTATTCAGCACTTCCACAACTAATATGCAGTTTCTTACATCAGTGCATTAAAATAATAAATAAAAATAAAAAAAAAACATCTTGTGTTTTCAGCAGAATGTCCTGTTTGACAATCAGAAGTAACCGTAAAACCTTTAAGTTCAATGCACACACTATTATATACACACCAGTTTAATAAACTGTTTTGTATATAGGATGTGAAGCAAGGTGGTACAACTGCCAGTCCACAGGGCAATATGTGGCCCACAATGCTCACAAAAGTTAGTTTTGAAACGAACGCACTTGTGGCACATTATTATATGCATGACCCTTCTGTTAGACTTTATGGCCTAGAACTTTAGGGTTTCAAGTCTCTTGGTATTGCAGGCTTTTCAGCCATAATTAAAACAGTCAGCAAAATTCACTGTCCAGGGACAGATGACTTAAATCTGTTTCACAGGGATGGTTACCACTTTCTTCTTCACAATATAATTACTGGTATCAAAGAACTGACAATGCCACCCCTCCCCTCTCTTAGCAGATAAAAATAAAACTGGAATTAGTCAAATATAAATTTATGGTCTCATTTTCATTGCTAACTTTCAATATAATAATGTGTGGCCCATCAAATTAAATTTGGTGTCCATGTGACCCTCAACACTGAAGATGCTGGATGACACTAATGTAGGATACATATTAACCCTTTAAACCCCAAATTAAACCCCATCTGCTATTTGCTGGCATTATTAGGAGCTCACTATTTTCTCCACGTTAGCAGGATAAGGGTTAAATTATTAACCTTTAGGCGACTAATGTCATATATATATATGGAGCACCCATTCTTGATGTTTCTAGATCACGCACGACGACGCAGCACAGTCGGTAGGACTCCTCTGGACGAGTGATCAGCTCGTCGCAGAGACCTCTACCTGACAACACACGAC
>Ga0268261_10004227_pt1 | contig 10729 bp, 6 predicted proteins | sample TergutNc150P1_FD_190353 | JGI IMG/M metagenome (GOLD analysis project Ga0268261, IMG submission 190353) | Nasutitermes corniger P1 segment gut microbial community from laboratory colony in Florida, USA - Nc150 P1 (SPAdes) (version 2) | ecosystem: Host-associated > Arthropoda: Insects > Digestive...
AGACGCAGACCGGATCGGAGTCACCTCTTCTAATTAGTCTGAGTGTGCCTGTATTATCCAATCCTTATCGCCGTAGCGATCACGAAGTATTTTCTTTGTTTCCTCATAGGCCGAAGCAGTCATGGCGATGCCATCGAGAAGCAACTTTGGTTCGCCCTTCAAATAGCCCCGAAGGAACACGTGTTTATTTATAGTGGACAGGGTAGGGTCTTGGTCATTGGAGTATTCGAGCTGTTCCCAGAACCTGGCCCACGTTTCCACATCTTCAGCAAAGGATTCAAGCTTTTGTGGGGGCAGCTTCACCGAGTGCGTGAACGGGGGTCGAACTGTCGGGGGGGCAGATGGCAATTCCGATACGCTAATGTTCGCTGCAGATGAGGCCAGTCTTCTCCCAATCTCCTGTTTGACCTTTAGGAGTGCTCGCTTGGCAGAATCAATATACTCCTCGCAAGCTTCCACGTCAGCAGTGTAATCGCTGTCTTCCAGGAGATCCTGGATAGAGTCATTCAGTCGAACCAACTGATCCAGCGTTTCCTGGAGCCGGCCTCTGTAGTGCTCGTAATCGTCGAGGAGGTTGTCATCTGTGAACTGGTTGAGGGTAGTAATAAACCGGATCGCCTTGGCCCTCTCGGAATTGCGCTTTCGCTTCAACTTCTTCAGTTCCGCGTCCGACATACTGATCTACTGTAGCGTACGCGAGTGCACAAGAACGTGGTCGTCTTTACGGGGTGCAGTAACTTACTCGTCTGTAGGGGCCCAAGAACTTGACCGTGTGTAGGGGCGCAAGTCAGAGATGTCGTCAGATGCCCGGTAACTTGATCGTCTGTAGGAGGCGGTAGTCGTACACGCGGCTGTATTACCAACCACACCGCTTTAGAAGTGCACAATGGCGTCTATGTTTCTTCAAGCTCCGGACCGTGATTCGTGCTCGTATACTGCGTGTTTACGTCCCGGCGTGTAAAGACCACACATTCACTCCCGCAATCCTGCACTAGTTAAACAAATCACTTCAAAATTCAGGATCCCGTGGCACTTCCGTCCCGGGTTTTCGGCACCAAAATGTATAGGAATAACACTCACCAAGTTAGTTGGCACCCACCATTTTACTTACTACTGCCAAAGCAATCAATGATACAAAGAATATACACATAGAACAAAGAAAGAACACATAATCATGGATAACTAATAGAGAAGTTAGAGGGAAAGATATTTCATTCCTCCACAGCTCTTAATGAATTGCAACAGAAACCCCTTTTTCATTAAATACTTATATTTTTATTCCAGTAACAATTTTAGGGTCACCATATTTCAGATTGTAACGCGGTAAAATTTGGCAGATACGCAGCAACGTTAGGGATAAGCCTGCGACTTCTTTCTTCAAGAGAGCAGACGATATATCAGAAGACAACAATACCAGAACCTAGGCCGTGATGACAAATTTCTCACAATAAAACTTTTAAATTATCATAAAATAATCGCCAATGATTGCACAGACGGTATGGATTCCTCTAATGAAGTGTATCTGGAACTAGTCTAGTGCATGAATAACATTTTAAAATATTATATGTAACCTGCGTTTATGATTGGGTAGAATAAAGAACCTTAGCTAACCAATTATAAATTTCTCATTCTGCCCCTGCTGGGCGTGCAACAAACATTTCCTGTCGCATGCTAAACATCCAACCTACAGGGATGGATTTGGACTGGTGCTACTGAGTAGCTGCTGAGTGGAGTGTCTTGACAAGACAGAACCAGTTTTTGCGTTTAGTCAACGAGGAGCATGATAATGATTTTCGAGACCAGCATTTGGAATCTACAATAGGCGGAGTAGAAGGAAGATTTCGGAGGTCCCCTGCCGAAGGATCACGCTGAGGCAGGAAGAGAACCTTTATAAATGCTATTTCTACTTTACAGATGGCCTCGGCCCTTCTCAAGGAGCTGAGGACGGCCCTATTGTCGCGGAAGATAAAGAAAGCCGTGGTGTCTAACGCGAGCCGCAGCACCGCGATCGGAGGTGGGCCCAAAGCCTCCCAGCCTCCTCCAGGCAATCACGCGGGCAAGCGCAAAGCCAACGAGCTGGCAAGCTCGGGCGACCCGACTGAGCCCACCAACAGGCGCCCATGGGCCTGGCGTCCAGCGCCAGGCGCTGGGTCCGCTCTTCTTCCTGCGTTTACGTATGTCAGGGAAAACAAGCAGCCTTAGGCAGTCGGAAACTCGATCACCCGAAGGAGGGGTGACGTACGCACCTGTATTGGACGGGATCGTCGCGCCAAGTCAGCCAAGAGGGTCGCTCAAGCCCACAGCCATGGATTCGGACGTGTACGAACCCGCTGTATCATTCCAGACAGCCAATAGGCGCATGTGTAGTGTCATGTCCAGGCCTCTGAGTGACAAGCCAGATGTCACCACTCTCAACGCCCAGTTGGCCAACACCTCCTTACCGGCTGGAGAGCTTCCTAATAAAACGCCTATTTTTATTTCAGATGTTCCCGACACCCGTGACTTCCTGACCTGGTTACGTGCGTCCTGCCTTGGCGGCCTGACCGTCCAACTAAAGAGCGAGAATTTGATGTTCGTCCCATTAACAGCTGACGAGTTAAGACCCGCTGTCGGAACACTGCGGTCCCTCGATGGGAAGGAGGGAGTGAGATTCCACACCTTCACGCTCCCGGAGGACCGCTGTGTGCGGCTTCGTATAAAGAACCTGGGTATGGGTATGCCTGAGAGCATCGTTCGGGAGGAAATCGAATCCCTCAAAATTCGTGTCCAGGGACTCACGCAGTTGCGTTCCGGCCGTCGCGACCAGGACGCCAATAATCCCATTCCCACCCCCACTTCATTGTATCAGTGCCGCGAGGTCTGAGGTGTTGAAAGAACGATATCTCACCAAGCTCTGTGGCTTGCGAGTGTCGGTGAAAACGTACGTGGCCCCGAAAGAACTATTGCAAAGCAAGCGCTCCCAGTGCTTTGGACTCTCGCAGCGATACTGCGGATAGGAATCCCGATGCGACGCGTGTGGGCTTTTCCACGTCTCCGGTGGTTGCTTTACCACGCGGGAACAGCCCCAGTGCTGTGGCTGCGCGGGAAACCACACGGCGAACTACCGGAGCTGTGTGAAGTAAAAAAGAAGCGAAGGCGGCTGTTGCAAATCATGCGCCCGCTTGTGGCCGAACGAGCGCCGCCACAGGCCAACCTGCAGCTGCGAAGGAACAGCGGTCCGGGCCCTCTGATGAGTAGATGGACCAGGGCGAGGGGTGAAATCACATCGTTCGGGGTTGCGTGTTGTAAAGGTCACAACCGCTTCACCCATAATCTAAATCCCTCTCGTCAGCCCGTCAAGGAGGCGTCCGTGCAACCTAAAGTGACCGCCATCATGAAGACGGCCAGACCTCAGAAACCTGAGCCCAAACCCACAGCAGTTCCTTAGCCAGTTGCTGGGAAGCCCAATAAGAAACACATGAGTGTCAAAACCGCGGACGCTAAACCCACAACACCCAACATAATGGTATCAACACATACTTCCACCTCCCCATTCAAGAAATTAGCTAATGTCCTCGATCATTTTCGCTCCATTCTTATGTCGAGCTGACCAGTTTGCATCTCATTTCCACCTCCACCATCCCCAAAGGGGCAGCCCACCACTGGTTGTCCTGAAAAACATCCTGTTTGGGGCCAAATGTGGCGGCACGCCCTAGGAGTACGGAGCGAGCTAAGCCTTGAGCCTCGCTTGCTGGAATGCCGACGGAGTGCGCGGCTAGAAGCTTGAAGTGGAGTATTTTCTCAGCCAACAAGGTGTCGATAATTGTCTCTTAAGTGACCAATTTCTTATTCTCGGACAAGACTTCCGTCTTGCCAATTATGTCTGCCATCGCACAGACAGACTGACAGGAGAAACGGTACAGCCATCCTGTTCTGCCGTGGTATAGTCGACCACTCAGTGCCCGTTCCGGGCCTGGACCACTTGGAGGCTACTGTTATTTAAGTCACAATGCCTGGCAAACCGGTGAAAAATCTTTCGGCTTATATCTCGCTTTCCGCCCACTGGTCGGAGCAGACCTGCCCGCCTGTTTCGGCGGAATATTTTCGGTCTTGATAGTCGGCGTCCCCAACGACAAATACGTGGATTGGAACTCGCGGCTGAGAACAAGACGGGGGAACTCCTGCGTGATTATGCTGACGAGAATTCCTGTTTGATCTTTGGACCAGACACCCCAAACACTAACCCATACAACCTATTGGCTACTCCAAATGCCTTGGACATCGTGAAAACCAAGAACTTCACTTCCCCGGTGTATCTTACTTCGTGCTATAAACTAAACTCAGTCCACCTCCTGGTATTCATTGACACTACGTGTCACTCATACTTCAAGCACCCACCGGATCGCCCTGATTTCAGGCGAACTGACGGGACCAAATTTCAAACCCACTTGGAAGATCAAATTCCGTTCGACCAGGAATTACACGGCGGGAACGCAATAGACACGTGCGGTGAGAACTTTTCCTTCACCGTCCTGAAGGCTCTAGCGGCATCTACTCCCAAACGTCGCCCGCATGCCGACCCACGGCCTCCGATACCGGCCGACATTCAGGACGACATTCGACTGAAGATTGGGCTACGTAGTCAGTGACAGGTCATCAGGGACCCCGCTCTGAGAGCCGAGGTCAACTGTCGGCAGAGGTTGGTAAACCGCCGTCTCAACGAGTCGAGGAACGGCCAGTGCATTACCACACTCGAATCCCTCGATCCCGAAGGCCAATCGTTGTGTAGGATGACGAAACAAGTGATGAGCGTTCACACTCCGTCTCCCCCTGGTCACCTCGAGGAAATCGCTCTCGAAGACTGAGAAAGCCGAAGGCGGAAACTCTGGAAGACTCAGTTTCAGCGTGGTTGCCGATCCTGCGGTCCCCGCAGTTATGGAGATGGTTGACGTGGTGCTGAGGTCTTACTTTCTGACCCCTGCCAACGAACCTAAGTTAACTAACCCTGACGAGATTCAGGAATCTATCAGGGGTCCCAAGGTCGACTAGGCTCAAGGGCTCAAACGGTATTCCGAACAGGGCTTTGTAGTATCTCCTCCTAGCGAGCGGTATCCCTCCTGGTCCAAATCTTCAATGCGATTCTTTTCACCCATCACTTCCCTTCATTGTGGAAGCAGGCTCGGATGATCTCTTTCCTTAAACCGGGGAAGGACCCGGCACTGCCCTCATCCTACATACCCATTAGTCTCTTGGACACGATTTGTAAACTGTTTAAAAAGACCCTATTAGCTAAGATATTACATGAAGCAAGAAAGTGCGGACTAATGCGAGACGAGCAGTTTGGGTTCAGACCCAGGCATAGCACGTCCTTGCTGCTGGCCAACCTCGTTGATAGAATAACCAGGCACTTCGACGAAAATTGGCTAACAGTGGCTGTTTTCCGTGACGTGGCCAAATCCTTCGATACCGTCTGGATCGATGGCCTCCTTTACAACCTAACGCTCCTCAACTTCCCGTCCTACATAGTCCACACTATCTCATCATACTTCCGGGGTCGGACTTACGAAGCGTCCTTCCAGACGGCCACGTCTTTTCCTTGTGGCATGCGGGCTGGTCTGGCTCAGGGTGGATTGGTCTCCCCTGTCCTCTTCATTCTGTATGTCAACGACACGCCCTCACCCTCGCACCACGTCGAGTTAGCTCTCTGCGTGGACGACACGGCTATCATAGCCACTTCCCGCAAGCCGACGCTGCTCGTCAGCTACCTGAAGTCATAACTCAACGACCTTCAACGGTAGTTGAGTGAATGGAAAATCGTCACTAATGCCTCTAAGAGCGCCGCGATCATTTTCGCGCGTGCTGGACGGTGCTTCTTTCAGCGCGGACCAGTAACACTCTTCGGGGAACCAATGCAATGGGTCGACACAACACTTTATCTGGGGGAAACACTAGATTCACGACTCACCTGGGCTCCTCACATCGATCAGGTCAGGAACAGAACTGTTCAAACGAAGGGTATGCTGTGTGCCCTCCTGAATAGAGAGAGTTATCTCTCAGTCAGGAATGGATTCCTGCTATATAAGCAGTTAATTCGCCCCATGATGTGTTATGCTTGCCTCGCGTGTAGGTCCGCTGCCCGCACCCATGTCCGGAGGCTACAGATGTTGCAATTCAAGTGCCTTCGCCTTACTACTTGTGCCCCCTGGTACATTAGTAACAGGCATATACACGACGACCTGGGTGTTCCGCTTTTTACCGCCCACATCGGATCCCTGACTGCGAGCTTCGACTGAAATCTAGCTGACGTGGGGAACCCTCTTGCGCGGCAACTCGGCAGACACGTTGACCGAAGGTTGATGCCGTCGCCTGACGAGTGAGCCAAGAGCGGCAGAAGTCAGCAGAACAGTCGAGGTAATCGCCCGCGATGGCCAAGTCGACCAAACGAATCGCGTTCGGCGCTAATCAGCCGAGCGCTTTTCGGTTACCTTGACTGAGGCTTTCCGTGATTTTCCTAGGTTATAAAGCAAATGCCAGGGTATACAATGCAAAGTAGGGGCACGGCCGCACCCCCATCCCCACCCGCGGCGGCTTCACCTAAGCGCCTGACAGAAATCGTTTTTGCGACTGAGTCAGTCTTGGCTCAGAACCCAAACTGCCAACAGACCAAAGTTTGTCCCTTCCATAATTAGTTCATGCCACCTAGTAACTACTATTTAGCAAAATTTGTAAAGGCCCTCAGCCTGACGTTAAAGTCGTTAGCGTAAGTTTATTCCTCTCTTAGAATTAAGGTGTCTGTTATAGAGCCCAGCGATGCGGTCGAACGCGGGAATGGCTAACAGAAGGGGAGACGTCGACTTGCGCTTCGCACAAGTCCCCGCCCCATTTAACACTTTGGCTTGGCTTCACCTAACCTACGATGCTGACTGCCACCATTTCAGTGCCTTATAAATACAACAGTAGGATTGACATAGACCTCGCCTAAGCGAGATGGACAGAGAAAGATGGAAAGTGTGTGACCACAAGATGGGGCAAGTGGGCAGTGGTCCGACCACCAGAGGAGAACGTGGAATTGAACATAGCACATCTTGCCCATGTTATGAAATGAGATTTATTAGTGTCTGTAGTCATTTCTGTTTGTTGGTTACCAAAACTATCTATTGAATGGAATTATTTTACTTGTAACCTTTAATAAGTCTGGTGTATCAAATTGAAAAATGATGTAAACACGTCTATTCATGTGTTGTACTCATGTTGGTAAATACTTTTCATGAAATCGACAGCACACTGCTGGGATAATCGAATTCTTTTAGGAAGCTAGGCAGAATGTTTTTTGGAAATTTAGGTAAAATTCTACTAGATATCAGGAAGAATTTTTTACAGAAATATTAGTAGTAGTATTGTTATTAGCATTAGTATTAGTGATATAAGTGGCCTCTGGGTTTGCGGTCGCTCCCCTGCTGGAACTGTGGGTTCGAATCCCGCCGTTGGCATGGATATCTGTCTCTTGTGGGTGTTGTGTGTTGTCAGGTAGAGGTTTGTGCTTCGGGCTGATTATTCATCCAAAGGAATCTTACCACGTGTAGTATGTCTAAGCGTGATCGTGAAGCCTCAGTAATAAGGAGACCCTGGCCCACTAGGGGCTGTTTTGCCATGGGAAAAGAATAGTGTTAATAGTTGGGGCGGTCTTAGGCTTTGCCAGGTGAAACTGAGAATCCAGAATACGGTCACTTTACCAAATACCTGATGGGGTGTTGTGTAAGTAAATTTAAAATTGAGTGTATAGACTAGTCTATGATAAAATGTCATAAATGGGGATTTCCAGTATTACGATCAGGTAAGTAGTCTTCATCGTTTGAGAATTACCTCACAATGGAAGGAAGTGATTTGCATTACAATAGTATTTTGTGCCTGAAACATTACTTACGGTGGTAAATAAGGCTTGGCAAGGCTCTGCTGAAGCATGTTAGGGATGACAAACCAGTGGAGTAATAACGAACTCTTCTATCTGCCACTACTACTTGATGCCATTTGCCAATTCCTGATACATTGTTTTTTATATTTTTGGCTCATAGACTGTGGGTCAGTGAGATGTCTTTGTCAATGAATACAGCCTCCTTTTTTGTTTTTCCACAAGGCGTTATGTCTGGCCCATTAAAATAAACAGCCTCCTTCGATAATAGGTTAGGATTCCAGCGGAGTGTGTAGTTGATATTTTCCTGAAAGATCTGTGAATCATATTTCATAATAAGGACAGTATTGTTCCTCCTAGCCGTGTGACTCACCCACAAATTTCCTGGCCTATATCTACAGAGACAAGCAGTATGAAGGCTTCCTCTTGATCGCAGGGGTCCTGAAGTTTCTACAGAAAAATGTTCGATTTTTTCCTTAAATGACAGCAACCAAATGCAATTTCTTTAAAATTATTACAACATTAGGTACTCTGTAATAGTTCACTGCGTGTGTGGAATTTGTAACAGACAGATTCTGAGGACAACCTTATAATTATTTTCACAAGACTGTAATAATTGCGAACATATTTCACTTTATTTGAGCAGGAAATGAACTACCGCGCGTCGCTGTGAACTTTACATGCTGCACGGTGCATGAGTGTGAGAAATGGGTTTAAGGTTTGCACAGAAAGTTGACGGTTTTTGAGTCATCACATTGTTTATGAGACCAATGTTATGATTTAGGCTGCAGAAAGTAAAGACTGTACGGAACAAGCTTACAGATGGACCATGATCGGCTTCTGTTTGCACACGCATCTCGACAGTCGTATTTTCCCCACTTTTGACGCCTTTCTGCAAACAGCTGAAAAACTGTAATTTTTTTAGCTAATAAAATTGGACATTCTCACCCTCTGCGCGTCGATACGAGCGTCTCTTGCCTTGTTCTCTTCTGATACGGAGGGATATCCTGTTGCGCTTTACCGGGCTTAGCTTGTACGAGCTATTCTCTGGAAAAACAGGACTGCAGCGCTTTGCTCAACGAGTGAAATTTTTTTACATATAAATTTGCAATAAATAACACAAAACACGTAAATCCAAGTTTCATAATTATATCTCTTGATTTTGTTCGAAATTGTACATTATATTGTTGGTGGAAAAAATACTTTATTGTATGGGTGAAAATGTTTGGATTACGAAACTTTAAAAAGGCATGCAATTTACGTAAAAACTTAAAATTCAGGCGCGTTCGTGCAACCATTGTTGCAGTGAAAAAGCAGTAATGGTTACATATTCTGAGAGTGTAACAGTAGCCTTAGTTATTCAGCATGTAATGCGCATGCGCCCTATTATATTGTCATCTGTGGCCTGCCTCGCTCTACAATATTTTTCACATTATCTCATAAAAGGAACAATTTTTTTAAAAACAAATACTGAATGTAAAATGTCTGTTTTGATTTTCTCTACAATCTTTGTCTGAAACATGTCTCATTATGAGAAGAATTCAGCGAGATATCATAAAAAATGTATATCGACCCTCATGTTAAGAACCCGTTATTCTTGTCTGATGTTAATGAAACTTGACTTTTTTCGACAAATTTTCGAGATATACTCCAATATCAAATGTCATAACAAACCGTCTAGTGGCAGCCGAATTGTTCCATGCGGACGGACAGACGGATGGCCAGAAGAAGCCAAAAGTCGATTTTCACAATTTTGCGAAGGCGCTTAAAATCTTACTGATAAATCATTGCAATAATATTGGCCCAAATATCAATAGGTCTGCGCGATTTAAAGCAAGTTCCGTTGCGAAATTAAGTCCCTGAACATGAAGTACTTGTACATAATTATTCCATTAATACTGCAGTCTGTCTTACGACAGGTCCATAGCCTCTTCCAAAGCGAATTCTCCACACAGTGCGATCTCTTCTTCATTCATTTTCCAGTATTCTCTATTTTTCTAAGGTTATCCAGTAGCTGCTTACGTCTTCTTCATTGTCTTGTCGTCATCTATATACTTCCCTCTATGCTTCAGTAACGTGCCTCTGAAGGGAGTTCCTACACAAGACGTGACCAATCACGTTAGCCTTTCTTTTTTTTCTGTATATAGGATATTCTTCTCCTCCTTGACTTTTTGTAACACTTTATCATTTCTCGTACGATCAGTACAACTGACCTCCTCCATCCTTCTCCATTACTACATTTAAAACCTTGAAGGTAAGTTCTACTTTCCGAACTGTCTAAGTTTCAAACCACACAGAGCTATGCTCCAAATGAAAAAATCTAATACGAGTTTCTTTCTTAAATGAAGTCCAGTTTCCAAGTGAATAAATCCTTCTAATTGAATGCTGTTCTTGTTCTGGCAACGCTGGATATAATTACACGCGTATATCTTTTATCACATGTTATCACGCTACCCAAACAGTTGAAATACGTGAGCAGTCCATAAAGAAAGTGTACTTTTAAAATAGCGAGCCAACGGGCCCGCGCAGCATGCTCGGGATGGTGGCGTTGTGTAGCGGGGACTTTAAGCTTTATTCTGACTTGAGCAGCATCACGCCACGTCAATTAGTCATCGAGCCACAACCGCTTGAATGATTGTGTGTTTAGTACCCTCGGCGATTTTATGCAAGTTGAAAAATGAAAGGTCTTAAGGAGCGACGCCTTTGCGTCAAATTCTCTTTCAAATTAAAAAAAAACTTTTACGGAGGCTTTTCAGATGTTGCAACAGGCTTGTGGAGAGGATTGTTTGAGCCGTACGCAATATCACCAATGGTACCAGCGTTTCAAATAGGGCAGAACGT
>Ga0268261_10004228_pt1 | contig 10726 bp, 8 predicted proteins | sample TergutNc150P1_FD_190353 | JGI IMG/M metagenome (GOLD analysis project Ga0268261, IMG submission 190353) | Nasutitermes corniger P1 segment gut microbial community from laboratory colony in Florida, USA - Nc150 P1 (SPAdes) (version 2) | ecosystem: Host-associated > Arthropoda: Insects > Digestive...
CACACACACACACACACACACACACACACACACACACACACCCCACACACACACACACACACACCACACACGCACACACACAAACACATGCACGCACACGCACACACACACACATACACAAACACACACACACACACACAACACAACACACCTCAATTCAAAAAGCTGCTTAGAATCCTAAACGTAGCTTCACTTAAAGAAAACACACAAGCCTCCTCCCAGACACTCTCCACCTACCAACAATTACCTCAATTACATCAGTTAAAACCAACAGACTGCTGAGAAAAAAGACAAAAACAAATATTATCTCCTCCACTTTCCACAAACTCTTTAATATAAAACAACATATATACAACAGATATCAGTTTCCTTTATTTCCTACCTTAAATTACGACATTAACTCACTGTATTGTATTCTAAATAACAATTTGAAATTTTGCTGGTGTTGGACAGGGTAATACATGAATATACGTCCCCAACCTGGACATTTCAATTACTTTTATGGAAAAACTGTTTTTGCTTTACAAAAGCTTGATTTGTGTGATACACTTCTGGAGCACACTAACTGCATATCTGTGCACAGTCTGTTGTCTCACCCTGCTAGGGCAACACTACCTTACTTCAGTACCACTGCTAATAAAAACCACTCATCACAGCCAAATTCCCAGAGATCTCACAATTTCCACCTCTCTCAATGCTCCAAGCCTTGAAAGGGATGTTTTCTAATTCACAACTCCCATTGGCTCTGATCAAGTCCTATCCCCTCTCCCCCTTCCATAGCAATGACTAACCAAATTACCTCAAACCTACGTATAATGAACACAATTTCAGCAGTCACATGTACCAATTCAGCCAACCTGAAAATGTAGACAGAATATTCCTGCAAAATGTCAGAATAAAGTACCCTACACAGAATAGTAACCCAAAATGAAATCATCATATGAAGGTACTAAGGGAGCATCTCTCTGCAACAGTAATTGTAGTAGGCAGTTTCCTGATTTTGCGGCTATGACACCAGACTGGACAGTATAGGACATCGGTTTTTGGAGTACCAAACCTGATAGCTTGTGGTTTAGTCATTTTAATAAATGCCAGCAGCTGGTGTCTACAGACTGCATTATCCCAATATCAGATGAGAATTGTTTCCAAATTCAGCACATGAAAAATGAAAGGTCACAAAACTGCACACAGAATGAAATATGATCTGCATACAGTAAGCACTTCAAAAGTTTTGCACAATGCAATCCTGTTTCAAAACCACGTATTTAAAAAAAAATACATTTACCAAGCTTCAACATAACTTTCATCTTTCTTATCCATGCCTCCAAACTTTTGAGTTGAGTCTTGTACTGCAGTCAATACATCTGCTTTGTTGTTTGTGATAACTGAGGTCATTTCAACAGACACATCCTCAATGCTACTACAGCATTCTTGTTATGTGGTCCCTTTAACCTAGGGCTCATATCAGGACCACATGGGAGTAAAAGAGCACCTTCCATCCATACATATGCATCCATACCTGATCAGATATTACAGCTGCCACATGTGGCCACACAATGTTGTGTACAATCAAGACACCCACCAGAAGCACACTAGCCCACTGCTGTGAATTGTTTGGTGCATGACATTTTGCAGCAATTTGCTGTAGCACAGTTGATCATACAGGCCCTCTGACACTATTACTGGGTCTGGTTATATGCCATTATCACCATTATCACCATAAACTTAATTTGTGATTGTTAACAGCTACATTTTTTTGGACAAGGACAGGTCAAAAGTTTCCAATGTGTGGACTAATGGTTCAGTTCTGTTTCAAAACCTTGAATCCAAGTTTCATCTAAGGCAACAGTTCTGTCCATGAAATGTCCATCTGCAGTCTCATAATGATGTAGCAGTTCCTCTGGAATGGAGAAAGCCAAAGTCCACCAAGGGCTGTGGTGTTGTCACTGCTGCTGATGATGAGTTCCTCTGGAATCCTCTTGCAAGTTGCTTCGTGTTCTTCTGTCAGCTGGTGTGGGACCCACCTGGCAGCGACTTATCTCTTACACAAAATTTGGGTCAGAATCCTGAAAAAAAGACGTTGATATGTTTGCTTCATCCGCAATTTCCTGACTTTTGTGTCTCTCTTCTTCCGACATGCTGTTGACAGCAACCACCAATGTGTCATCCAGTGCCATCAACAGACTGCTACTTTTGTATTATCTCCAATGATTGACATTCCAGGAAGCAAGATACCCACCATGAAACTGTGTTGTGATCCACTGTACTCTCCCCACAAACTGTGTTGTGATCCACTGTACTCTCCCCACAAACTTCAAGATGTGCAATGTTACATCACTCTGTGGCAAGTAACCATCTTTCATATGGTGGTCTCTGGCACCTTTCCTTAATTTTGCCCATCACAACCTATCCTTCAATATAACCAGTAACTACCTCAGGAAACCGCTCCCTGTGCTATCTCTTAATTGGCAAACTACTTCAAAAACTGTGTCTTGGACTTGGAATTCTAAATTGTGGTTCAGCTTTAGTTAAATGTGTAAAGGGATCCTTGCAGGTGTTCTGTGGCCTTCAGTTTAAGCTGTATTGCTGTACTTTGTTCCTATAGTTTCCAGCAACACCATTCAAGTATTCTACTTTGTGTTTGCAAAGAGTGTGGGCCTTTCTGAATTTATTTCTAGGAATGAAGTCGATATCAAGTGTGTGCTCTGACAGAGAGTACTGGCTATTGTTATTTCAGATTTATATCAAGTACATTATTTGTTATTCATTTAATTCTTGGATGTCATCCTATATGTTCACTGACCTCTATCCAATGCCAAGCTTATGAATCATTGGAGCTATACCTCCACTACTGCTATATGTGTTCATGGCATGGACAGACAAAACTTTGTATTACATCTTACATGTTACTGGTGAGATACACCCCACCAGGACTTCCACGTATTCCTTGCTGAGGCAGGGTTAGAGATGAGTTGCAAATTGCATACTGTTGACACATGGAGAGATGGGAGGTGATGTCAAGTGGTAGCAGCATGACTGTTTTGTGCTGAGCTATTCCTGGGATTGTTACCATGGGTTCCACTTTGCTTGTCCATTTGGCCAAGCTGCCTTGTTTGACGAGTTGTCATCAAGTGTTTAGCTCAGTGTTAATGGTCAGACAGGAGTCAAGTTGGAACACACAAGTAGAACAGTTGTTTTTTATGTTTCACAAATATAAGCCTCAAATTATGCTGCAAAGATGAGTCATCATGCAAGCATGGTATCTGTAGCACTTCTTCCCCATTCTTCCATATCAACAGATATGCTACAGCATGTACAGCAGGAAGGGGAATATCAGTTTGTAATACGCATAGCCACTGATGGTGCACATGTGAAAAGTTACTACGATTAGTTATAAATTAGTGGCTTATTCTGTAATTTCACCGTGTTAATTTCTTGAATGTCTGTATCATTTTTCAATATTCTGAACTCAAATCCCACCATTCTTCTTCAGACACCCAGTATACATTTTAGGATTTACCCGTCATATTGGTCCAAATTTCAGGCCTCTGTTCTTCTTGTATGTAACATGGTGCCACACACCAGCACAACAAAAACCTCATCTACAGTTCTGTCTAAACATTTGACCTTAACTTCTCTAGATGCAGTTCACAACTTCCTGTGTCACAAGTGACCAAGTCAGTGTCATAACCAAAAAAAGCCATCTCCAAAACACAGATATAAAATTAGTATAATCAGGTTTGTCACTATCTTGCAGAGTTGCTAATATGTAGTTGTGTGAAAGAAGTGGCAACACTGCTTCTGAATGCACAGAATGTTCTTTTTTAAGTGACCAACTGTACATCACATAGCTTGCACACCATATTTCAAGTGCCTGCTATCAGTGTCTTGTCAGCAGGGCGGTGGAGAGCATGCTGTCAAGCCATGAAAGTTGGCATCTCATAATGCAACATTCTAAGACATGTTTATGAAGTTGGAACAATGCTCCTATATCAAAATAACAGTGGCATATGGTCTGCAGGAAGCACATATGGCAGAGATACATAACTGTACCTAACTGCCACACATCACAAACCAGGGTAGATACTATCAAGTACAGTCAACATGCAGAAAAACCAAACATTCTGAATGAGAAGGTTCAACTTGTACAGCTGCTGCTGAAAGTGAGCAGGCACTGGAAGATGACTGGGAAAATTAGAATAAGTGATTTCAGTGTTTGCTGTATCATTAAAGACATCACTGGGATGCAAAAAGTAGCAATATGTTGGGTTACACACCACCTTGCCAAAGTGACAAGCAGTGCATGTGCACGCGTGCGCACACACATGCATGCGCATGCACACTTGCCAACTTCAACCCTGAATGGTACCACAGTAAAGGTGATGCATTTCTGTGCTACATCATAGCCCTGAACAGGGACGACACCATTAATACTGGCACATTTCAGTGAGCACAGCAAGGATAATGCCATTCATTCAACTGCCATACCAATTTAATAGTCAATAAGAGACCCAAGACCACAGCAATAAAATGTAGTAGCTGTGTTTTAAGGTGAACTGGAGGTGATTCAACCTGTTGTGTTGTAATACCAATAATTAACCAAAAGTCAACCAGTGGACAAAATGGTCAGGTGGGGGTTGGCCTGTAACATGCCATGACTGGCCCAGAGGGGGAGTAGAGGTATGTACAGCTGTACTTATGCTTAATCTCAGCACTACATAGAAGTGGGTCATCAATGCCATGCCCTAGACCAGTTTGAGAGGGTGGGGAAAATCTCGCCCCCAGTGGGTTTCAATCTCTGGACCTTCTAGCCATATCGAGCGGCTATAAATACAACTATGTACAGTAATACCTCGGGTAACAAAGATAATTCGTTCCGGAATCACATTCGTTAGCCGAAGCAGCTTATGTTATCAGGCGTTTCACTTCGCGCTGTCTCAAACGTAAACAACCCAGTCGGGTTGGTGGTTCTCCCCTATGTGATGTGGTCAGCTCATTTCTTTGTCACACACATACAGACGGAAAAGATAAGCTCCTGGAATGGCCCGACCGTTCATGTTTGCTACTTTATGTTAGCGTGCGCATCCATTAAAACATTCGTTAGCCGAATCCATATTCGTTAGCCAAGTCCGAAGAACAGCAAAAAAAATCTTCGCTAGCCGAAAAATTCATTAGCAGGGTCACTCATTAGCCAAGGTATCACTGTATATATTATATTATATTATATCAGACATTCAGCTCCATGGTTCAGCTTTCAGTAAAGCCAAAACACACAGATGAACTGCTAATTAAAATATACATATAGTTGTGTTTCACGACTGACTACTGGTTTATGACTGAAACAGCAGTAACTATTGTAGTCTCAATTTCATACTAATTTTTTTTTGTACTTACCCAACACAACATTGACTGTAATACATCTTTACTTTACTTTACTTTACATCATTTGTGAGACCTCACAAAAGTCATTCACATTTTTACCTTGTTTTAAAGACTTCTGTACTGCAACACTTAAAGTTGACCAGTTTCTGCTCGAAACAAGAAGTATTGTAAGGCAATTAATTCATTTACTATCCATTGAATACAACTACTTTTCTTTATTTAGAGAGAGCTACATGTTTCAGCAGTTAACAACCATCACTGGGCCACCAATACACCATTTTAAAGCAAGGTAAAGTGCAATACAAGTGTATTCACTTTGTGGGATCCCACAAGTTCACAATAATTGTTAAAACATAATAGTGAACAAAACTGCAAAAACTGGTTGTAAACTAGCTGGTGGTTGTAAAATTATAAGCCTTCCTTAAGATGTATAATGGTATAGTTAAAATGTAAAGTTGTAAGATAGAATTATTAAAATAAAACATACATACATACATACAAAAATTAGAGTTGAGGCACTGGCTACATAATATAATGTGTAAACTGACGGTATTGCGCATATGTCATGCAAGAACAGTGAAGGTGGCAGTATAAAGATGTTTGGATGTTGTAGCTTATGTTACACATCTGCCTCTACCTTCGAACACATCACTGTATCATTACACGTTTCATATGTGAAGATCTCATCAGTATGCAGTGTGCAGTAGCAGTAGCAGCATGTTTAGTTGGTGATATTGCACCTCACACCTGTGCTTTTGAATGCTCCACAAACACAATGGGATGTCCCCCATGAAAGAAACATGTGGTGTTTAAAGGATTAAAAAGGGATGTGTTTGATGAAAATTATACTTGTTTGTGTTTATCCAGGACCCTTAAAGTTCACAGTACTCACACTCAACAAAACTGTGGTTTAAATTGTTTTGCAAGCCCTACACAGTGTGGGAGTGAATAAACAGCTTTTGTGTGGAAATGACTAGAAATGGGAAGTGCCACATTGCTCAAGTGAATTTTCAACGGATATTTCAATAGTGATCGGCTTCGGTGGCTAGAGGTAGCGTGCTGGCCTTTGGTACCCAAGTTCGCGGGTTCAAACCCGGCCGAAGCCGTTGGATTTTTAAGGGTGAAAAAATCCCCAGCACGCCTTCCTTCGGAGGGGAAGTAAAGCCGTCGGTCCCATGTCGCAGATTTGCGGCATGTAAAAGATCTCTAGAATTACGTGGAAGTTGAATTCTAGACGAAATTTGTCGGAACATTTCTCGTCCACGAAGAGTTCCACCTTCCGCTGCTAGGGGTCTCTCGCGTCGTTGGACGTGAAGGCACCTAGCGGAGAAGGTGGGAACGTCTAAAGGCAGGGGAAAGCAATGGCAACCTACCCTAAGAATTTGCCCAGGATGCAGTGTGCCAGAGCCATACCGGTCGCCTGACTGGGTTCTGGTTCCTGCTAAACCGGCCTAAGGGCTGAATACTAATGAATGAATGAATGAATGAATGAATGAATGAATTTCAATAGTGCATCATAAATTGTTGTATCACTGGCAGGCAACTGTGCATAGCAGCACCATACAGAAGCTAAAAATCATGTTCACAAACCTCATCTGCTGTTCTCTCTTCAGTTCATCTGCTGTCATGTTAAAGAATGCTGGAGGAAGATCAACTTGTTTTGCTGCTTGTGAAGGCAGCAGTACCTGAAGGTTACGGTCAAGTTCCAGAGAAATGGGTTCAGCACTTTGTAATGCATCATATAAAATCTGAAAAACAGGAATGCATCACAACACCTTAACACCAAGTAGTCTTGTAGGTGGTTGGCAACATTTCACAGGATCCGCTGGCTCCAACTTTAGGGCAGATATACACCTGAGTGTTATAAGCAAGGACATGGTAATACTCATTTATGTGCTCCATGTCTGTGCTTGATAGAATATTCTACACTTACATGGTACACCAAGAAATGCACATTTATAAATTAAAACACATGTTTGTATGTGACTGAACATATTTATATACATGCATTGGTTGGTTTATCATGTAAGTATAAAAGGAAATACTCACTTGCAGCGTTTCCTTGCTGTCCAGATATTCTTCTGAAAACACCCAGAAGTCTTCCTCTCCATCTTGATATGGTAACTTCTCAACTTTAAACCCAGCAGCTATCAGGAAGTCCTGTGTACCCTCCACGTGCGCGACCCGATCTTGATATACTCTATTGGTCATGCGAATCTTCTGGAACTTCTCTTCTGATGGGTTTTGGATTATATTCTCCAAGTACTTGCATAGTGTGTCTACACACTGTCCAACCTGCAGTAAAGGTACCAGAACATACCAGAGATCTAAAATAAGAACATTCTCCTTCACAACATGCACAAACAACCAGTGAACTCTGCAAGAATGCACAGACAATGTACTGTATAATATGACTAAGCAGCAGGCTGAGACTCCATTCCTTGATAACAGAGTCTCAGAGAGACACAATGTGCCTGTCCCTAAACCACGGAATGACAATGAAACAACACAACCAACACAGCACATTTTTCTGATGAGATGTTCGTGTTACAACACCAAATGTTTTGCCTTAACAACCATCTTCAGGGATAACACCAATATCACAGAAGATCCTCAGGACTGTTGTATTTGAAAAGAAATAAAATAAGTACATAAATATGGAAAAAACAAAACATATTGACATGATTATAGACAACAGAAGTTTAAATAATGTTTTGAAATATAAAATATACATTTTCATCTGTTTAATTAACTGAAAGTATTAATCTTCTTACAGAGCATATCTGTGAATATATATAGATGTGTGCATGGGTGTGTGTGTGTGTGTGTGTGTGTGTGTGTGTGTGTGCGTATGTATATACATACATACATATGAGGGGCGGCTGATAAGTAATGCACACAGTGAAATATTTTGCCAACAGAGCAAAGTAGCGATGCGTGCGCAGTGTGTCCTTGTAGCCACAACCCTCCTGCACAGCGGTGAAAAGTTTCATTCCTTTCTCTACACCGGTTCTAAAACAGTGCGTGTTAACATGGAGTCGTGTTATGGTGGTACGTCAATGAGATTGAAGCAACGTGCGGTGACTGAATTTTTAAGTGCTGAAAACGTAACGCCAGCTGAAATTCATCGCTTTTTACAGGCTGTGTATGGTGAAAACACTGTTAACAGAACTACAGTAAATCGTTGGGCCATTAAATTTCGTGAATGTGAACCAGGTCGTGCCAATATTGTTGACCAACCTCGCAGTGGAAGGCCGATTTCTGTGACAGATGACAAGCATCAAAAACAGGTTGATGAACTGATCAAGCATGACTGCCGTATCACCCAGAAGCAGATAGCAGGTAGGATAGGAATGTCTAAAGAAAGAGTGGGCTATAGCATTGTTTACTTGGCTACACAAAAGTCTGTTCTCGATGGGTGCCACGCATGTTGACGCCGGAAAAGAAACAAAAACGTGTTGAAATTTGTAAAGAACTTTTGAAGTGCTATTGCGAAGAGGGAGATCAATTTCTTTTGAATATTGTTACTGGGGATGAGTCAGGGATTCATCATTTTGACCCTGAAGAAAAACGACTGAGCATGCAATACAGGCACACTTCATCTCCTCGCCCGAAAAAATTCAAAACAGTGCCGTCTGCAGGCAAGATTCTTTTGACTGTTTTTTGGGACTCACAAAGAGTTCACATGACAGAATTTTTGGAAGCTGGGAATACTGTCAATTCAGCTCGGTACATTGAAACAATAAAAAACCTACGGCGGAGGGTGTGTTGAGTTAGGCGGTCAACATCGTCGATTTTGTTGCTGCAAGACAATGCAAGACCACACACTGCTCGCGCAACGATTGATGCTCTGGAGACGCTGAAGTTTGAGGTTCTCTCCCATCCGCCCTACAGCCCTGACTTGGCGCCAAGCGATTTCCATTTCTTTCCTCACCTCAAGAGGGATCTCAAGGGGACTCATTTCACCTCAGACGATGAAGTGAAGCAAGCTGTGACATCGTGGATCAAACAAAGAACTCCTGAATTCTTCATTGAGGGCATGCGTAAACTTGTTTTACGTTGGGAAAAATGTATTGAACGACAAGGCGACTATGTCGAAAAATAAGTATGTCAATTTGTAGCTAAAATATTGTACTTTAGTTCCTACTTTCGTTTGTTTAAATACACGGTTTCTTTTTCTAGATATTTCACTGTGTGCATTACTTATCAGCCGCCCCTCGTATAAGCATTTTAACATTTCAAGATACTGCGCGATACTTTACAATTGCAAAGAATCATGAGTCCGCTGATCGCATAAGGGGAAAGAACTGAAATATAGGAAAGGAAACAAATTCTTTTTAGACACGCAGAATTGTAAATACATAAGGGTAGGGTTCATTTTGAACAGTACTGAGTATAACATAACTAAAACTTTACCTTCGTTGCTTTTCACTTGATAAAAATTGGGGGTTTTTCCGTGTTGCAACACGCCGAGGTAAACGAACATAAATAACTGGCAACACGAATAAAAATTTATGTCTTTTTCGTGATATTCTTTTCATGTACATACAGTAGGGTAAGGCGTAATTTCTGCCTCTGTTTTGTAGTATACAATAGGTTAAGACCGTATATCTTTGTTTCGTGACCTTATCTGACACGTAAATTTCTTGTTAGTTTTTTTTTCTGTGGCCCTGCGACCCAACGCGGGTCATGGCCTCCTCATTCTTGAGGTTTCTAGGTCACACACAACGACGCACCACAGTCGGCAGGACTCCTCTGGACGAGTGATCAGCTCGTCGCAGAGATCTCTACCTGACAACACACAACACTCACAACAGACAAACATCCATGCCTCCGGTGGGATTCGAACCCATGATCTCAGCAGGCGAGAGGCCACAGACCTACGCCTTAGACCGCGCGGCCACTGGGACCGGCTCTTCTTATTAGTACAGCATCAAAAACATACATTCTGTAAAGTTTTCGCACGTTCAAATTCTGATAGCATTGTAGCTGTTGATAATCGGTCATAGGTTGATACAGCATTTTTTAATCGAAATGTTTCATAAAATAACATCCTGATTTTGGCACATTTTATAAGGAACACGGTCGAGTAGCATACTCATTAAGGTGAACGCTAACCGTAACACCATTAAAACTCGCCAGCTCCTTGAAGAACGACTGCAGAAAGGACAAGGGACGGAAGAAATAAAATAAGAGAGAAAGGCGAAAGAGGGACATTTTAACCCTTAGGCGACTAATGTCATATATACATATGGAGCACCCATTCTTGATGTTTCTAGATCACACACAACGACGCAGCACAGTCGGTAGGACTCCTCTGGACGAGTGATCAGCTCGTCGCAGA
>Ga0268261_10004229_pt1 | contig 10726 bp, 4 predicted proteins | sample TergutNc150P1_FD_190353 | JGI IMG/M metagenome (GOLD analysis project Ga0268261, IMG submission 190353) | Nasutitermes corniger P1 segment gut microbial community from laboratory colony in Florida, USA - Nc150 P1 (SPAdes) (version 2) | ecosystem: Host-associated > Arthropoda: Insects > Digestive...
CGCTTTCATAATGCGGTTAACAGTGGAAGAACGTGTATTTATTTTGGAAAGTTATTTAAAAACGATGTCTTACGCCCACTGTAGACAAAGTTTCTTTGAAAAATTTAGAAGGCAAGCGCCAGTAAAAGGTGCTATTGCGAAAATGATTAAAAAATTCCGTGAAAAAGGTTCACTTTTGGACTAGAATCGTAATCGGCAGAAGTCTGTGTTAACACCAGGGATAAGTGCATTGAAATGAATGGACATCATTTCCAACACTTACTGTAAATACAGGTTAGTTGTGTAATATAACATGTTGTAAATCTTAGTAAATAAATTACTCATATTAAAATACAGTCCACTTTTAAGTTGAACACTCTGTATTTTAGCACTATTATTATTACCATCCTGATGTAGACTCTCATTTCCAACTGTCAGTTTGAAAATATCCTCTCTCCCCATTTTTACATTACAATCTCATTCATGTGGTACTTAGGATAATCGAAAACCTGTTCCAATTCCCATAAAAATAGATTTTTTTTTCAGTTGGTGCAAGCACGTTCAGAAAAACGATGTTACACCAGCGAACTCTCAGAACTATATATGACGTCCTGTCACTAACAAATTCTACTCTTTTAGTGCTGATACTATTCTGTGGCGTACAAAACATTCTGTTCCCAATTGATGATGTTCTTTTCCTTTGCCATAGAAAAAAATAAAAAAAAAGACAAAATCCCCTGCTCTTAAAGGTCCCTCTGTGTCCCACTTAACCGTCTGTACACCCCCTAAATCTAATTTATGTCTTGTTAATTTTCTGGCTATTGTCGAAAGTCAACCTGATCTATACAGGCTCCTTACATTCCACGTACCAAATCTCACGTCCCTTTTCCATTGCGTATGTCGTTCTTCAAGATCAGTCCAGACCCGAGGAACATATATCCGTTTCCCAACAAGGCCAATTTTTATGGTGAGGAGTTGTCAGCACCTCGCCCAACCCGGAAGTTGGAGGAGCAAACTTGTCGGCTGTCCGCGACTGTTAATGTAATATATTCGCAGCTATTGGAGGCCATTCTTCCATCCGCAACCTGAGAACGCTCCATGCTACGGTGATAGAGACGCAAGTGTTATGTAAGAATTTCTTAATCAAGATAATTTTAAGCCAAGACACGATATTTTACGTCAGTATTTTTACTGCGCCTGATACTACACTGACGAACACAGACTGCTTAACTCTTCCACTGCTTATTTTATCTAAATTTATTTTATTATATTTCGGTTTTATATTTTAATATAAAACACGGAATTTTACCAAAGGTCTTGTAACATAACATATATATTAAGTCCATGTTATTTATTATTCTATTTTCGGAATAATAATTATTATAATTATTTTATAACAACTTTGTACCTGCTGCTGGTAAGGACAGGTCTCTCCCCTTCACTCTTTTTGTGTGTCCATGACCTACCTGATGATGGATGATATGGACAGCTGAAACAAGTAGTAGTGTTAAATACACCAAATATACAAGATCTGTATAGTTGTGTTTGTCCGAAAATAAACGTAAGCATTTGATTAATAAATATACAAGTGGACGATGTCACATAAGTTTAGCTAACATACTTAAATTTATACGTTTCTTATAACATTTCAAACTGCTGCCCTGCCGATTTTTAGTTTCTTGAGTCGCGGCAATAATAGTTTAGCTGTCCGGTATACAAATATTTATCCAGGAAGGGAAATTAAAGGTCCCATCTCAGCGGTTGGTGTGTTCTCTTCTCACTTGCATCCGGCCTTTTCACTGAATACGTTATATTTCTTGGGAATCTACTTTCTGAGATAAGTTCCCAGTTGTCCAGGTGAGTTCAATGCCAGAATAAACAACGGACTCGCTATATACTGCATATTACAGTGACATCACTATTTACCTCATGGTCCCAAAAACGTTTAGAGCTCAGATATTCAGACCCACTCATTGTGTTAATTTCGTGGCATCAATAAGGACTACAACTGACTTTTCTTCTGAGGAAATGGTGTAATCACTGCATAACTCCGATAACAGAGACCTCTTAAACCTACCTCATGTCATGGGCTTTAATGGGTACATAAATTTAATTTTTGAACTTTTTGTGTGACACTTTTTTGATAGTAAAACAGAAATCCTAGTAACGCTATCGTCATTTATGTTTTTTTTTCAATATGTCTTGTTACGTGTTGTTTATGTGTCCCATTTATGTTTATTTATTTGTCTTCAATCCGGAAGATTTTCTTGCGTCATTTTCGTATTATCTTCACCCCCCTTTCTTCCCCAATATTCTGTTGTATTTACTTCCTTTTAGGTGCCGGAATAGCGTAGTCATTATAGCGACTAGAGACAGGTTGGACGGCCCGTGTTCTAATCCCAGTAGGGGTAAGTTATTTTTATCTTCTCCAAAACCGCCCCAACTCGGCCTCCTATTTGCTGAATATCGAATAGTTTCCTAGCGGCAAAGCGACCAGGGAGTGGAGTGGTTCACTCATCTCCATCTATTGCCGAGGTTATAAATGAGTGTAGCTATAAATATACTCCTCTACAGACATTCATGGTGTGGACAGAGACAAATTTAAGTTTTTTTTTTTTTAATTCCTGCTTTCTTAAAAGTTAGCTTGCTACTGACACTATGATGCAAAGGCTTCCCTGGAACGCTCAACTAGATACGCAAAAACGCTCCCCAGTTTATGATAAATTTATATTTCTTTATTGTGTTTACAAGATTCCGTCACTAATACCTATTCCGAGCCAAAAGAATCCAAGGTACACCCGTACTTCATATTTAAAATTGTTGATACTTATTCTTCTCTTTCAGCCTAACTCTTCCAAACGGCATACAATACACATACACACAAAATTTTGTGTGCCGTTTGCTGCTTCTTCCGCCCCTTGCGCTCCCACATTCCTCGTACATCTACCCTTTTTGTTAATCACAATAATATTTATTAAGGACTAAAAATTAGGAAGCTAGAGTCAATGAAATCTATCTAAATTAAAGTGTCTGGTCACCGTGATCGATAAAAAGAAGATGTTCACATACCGAAACTTATATCAACTGATCAAACAAATTTATATTCGACATTGATCCTGAGTTTCTTAACACCATACTTATACCAATGACTTATCTCACGCGATCTCTGGTCATTATGGGGTCGTCATTTATTTTTTGTATCTACCCTGTATGTATAGGGGAAGTCGTCTATTATGGGGAGGTTTCCTAATTTGAGGAAGTGCTTTATTTCATACCAGGAGGTGCTGCACTCTGTGCTTAAGAAAGAAACCATTAAGCAGATGTGGTTATTAATTGTAATCACATTATAAACGGTCAGTTTTTCAAGACTTCGTTACCGAATGCGTGTCTTTGTTTTGGTGCTCTGAGATATTTTTGCTTATCCCCAAACTGTGACTCATGAGCCGTTGAGGTAAGCTGTTTTTCTGAATTAGTTTATTGCTCAGTTCTCTGTTAAGTGTAATCTTAAACCCTTGCTTTTTCATAGATACAATTTTAGGTCCTTCCCTTTATTCGCCCATTTTCTCGAGCACCTGTTTTCGCCTATTATGGAGAGGTCTGAAGAACATAATATGGGGCTCCCCATAAGTCAGTAACTTGTCAATTATTCCTTCTGGGTTATATAATAATGCATACGGGTCGAAGGAAAAAATAGGACCCCTAAAGGATGAAGGCAGCTATTGAGGATATGAAGAACAAGGAAATGTGCAGCTAAAATGCGCCCAGAGTTTTCAGCTTACCACAAACAACACTACGGCGTTATGTTAAAGACCGGCAGAAAAGCTCAGGTGAAACAGTAAAAACAAAACTGGGTAGGAAGCAAGCTGTTCCTTGTGAAGCAGAAAATGATCTGACTGAGCAATGTCCTTTGATGGAAAGAAAGTTTTTTGGCTTGACAATGGCAGACGTCATGCGTCTCGCTTTCCAACTTGCTGTAAGAAACGGAATTGAAACCAATTTTGCAAAAGAAATGAAAAGGCGGGAAGGAAGTGGTTGAAAAATCTTTTATGTCGGCATCCACAAATTTCAGTTAGAACCCCTGAAGGTCTTTCACTCTCAAGAGCGAGAGGTTTTACTCCTGAAACAGTAGCTCAGTTTTTGGTACGTACAAACCCGCAATGGACACCATTCAACATAATCCTGCAAGACTTTACAACTGCGACAAAACCGGTATCACTATTGTACAGCACAAACACACAAAAATATTAGGATTGAATGGCAAGCATCAGATGTCTTCTCTTTAATCCACAGAACGGGGATTTCTTGTGACAGTCATCACCTGTATGAGTCCTACTGGACACTTCATTCCTCCGTTACTTGTATTTCCAAGAAAATATATGAAACCAGAACTGATGAATGGCACACCGCCTGGATCAATCCACGTGTGCCATCCCTCGGAGTTGATACAGAGCGAGACTTTTTCCCAGTGGTTTCTTCATATCATCAAACATAAAAGCCAACAAAAAAGATCCTGTTATCTTAGTACCGGACAGGCACTATTCACACACCAAGAACCTGGAGGTCATTACTTTAGCTCGAGAGGATCATGTTGACATCATTTGCCTCCCACCTCACAGCAGCCACAAAATACAACCCTTGAATAAAGTTTTCATGGGGCGCCTGAAAACATTCCATTACCAAGAAATCGAAAAATCCCTCCGTTCACACCCAGGACGAGTCATCACCGTCTACCAAATTGGCAAACTATTCGGAAATGCATACAAGCGAGCTGCAACAGGTGAAATAGCGGCTAATGGCTTCCGGGTGACATGCCTCTTTCCTTGTGACAAGAACAACTTCAGACCATAGGATTTCCCTCTGTCCTCAGAGGACAAAAACGCTGCTCCTGTGAACCATCCTGCTTTGGTAAAGACCAGCAATCAACTGTCATTCAGTTCTGCTAATTTTTCACCCTTCACTTCTGCTGAGGCTCTCCGATCATCAGATATCAGCCCTGTGCCAAGCCTGAACCTAAAGCCAAATCCTCATAGTGGAACAGCAAAGAAAATAACGAGTTCACCGTACAAAAAATTTATAGAGGCAACTCAGAAAAAGAAAATAAAACAGGCCGCTAAATCAGAAACCTGTCGGCTTGGTCCTTCAGAAATATAGAAGAGAAGGGTTTGCCAGGATCCAACTCTGTCTGACACTCCATCAGATTCAGACACTGACCTAGCTGTTCCTTTCGCTGACAATTCGACAGAAGAAGATGAAGAACAAGACGCTGATTGTGTGTTGTGTACTGGTTGTTTCTCTAAACACCACAATGGAAAAGACTAGATACGATGTGCGAAATGTTTCAGATGGGCGAACACATTTTGTGCTGGTATGGAGAAAGATTTTGTTTGTGAGACTTGACAGGGATAAACATGGTTTTGTTCTTAGTTTATATTTCTTGTGTTTGTAATTTTTTAAATTCTGTAAATATTCTTTGTGCTTTCTGTGTAAATTACTCACCTCCCCGATTTAGGAACACATGTACGCCTAATTAAGGGATATGAAGCTTTTAAGGAAACGAAATTTACATACTTTTTTCTAATTTACGATGTTTATGTGGTAACTGTCTGTACATTAATCAATAAAGTTATGCTTGTGTTTTGAAAAGTTTTACGGCTTTTTTTAAGTTTAAAGCAGTTTTAAAAAACCCATAATGGGGGCTTTCCCCTACTTGTCTGTAGAACCTAAGTTATACATTTATCTCTCTGTTCTACATGATTTATTTCACTACTGTTTCCATTATGACTATTCAAATCGTATGCAGATGTCTGCCGTATTTTTCTTTTCAGCACAGGAAAGTCAATATTTCAGTTATCTGTGTTATTATGAAATCTGTGCGTACATGAGAACAATTGTGTAACGGCATATTAAATTACATAAACCAGCATAAGCGATGGGTCACATACTTACTCAACAGACATTACGGTGTTTATTGCGGCAGTTTCCAAGATAAATACTGAAAAACAATTATTACCAACACAAAATATGCCCCCTCCCCCAAATAGAGCAACAGCCCCTAATGGACAACAGCCTCCTTTTTATCGAGGCTGCACGATCACACTCAGACACACCACACTCACTAGGACTCCTCTGGACGAGTGATCAGCCTGACGCAGAGCCTCTACCTGACAAGAAACAACACTGTCGAAAGATACACATCCATGAACTCGGTGGGATTCAAACCCGCAATCCAAGCAAGCGAGCGGCTGCGAACCCACGCCTTAGACGGCGGGGCCACTGGGATCAACCACACAGTGTATTTACTTCTTATATATTTCCTGTTATCCTAAGAATAAACAGCGATTATTTCCTATGCAGAATTAACCAGCTGGTCTTTATAACGGAGAATGTATTTATTGTATTGTAAGAACTGATTTCTTTTTACATGGTTATAATTTAGATGAGGGTCAGTCCTCATATAATTAATGTGATTTTCCTTTTAACCGTATCTTATATTATTTTATTTTAAACAGCGTTCTTTATATTATATTTGTTAATAGAGTTACTGCGCATTTAGGTTCCTCAGCAAAATTACGAATAATAATTATAGGCATGTAAGTCATAGAGAAAAAGAGTGCATGAGATATGCTACAATGCCTAAATAAAATACGTAACCGAGTAGGAGGAAATGCTTTTGTCAAACACAAGTAATCTAAGTCGGTACAAGCAGTAAATAAAATGTACAAAACAAGATTAACCATACATACTATAACACCATCATTTTTGAGCTGTTTTCACGAGGAGGGTCATATCTTGCAGCTACTCCTCGGCTCGTGTTATACCGTACTAGAAGTCTTCTTTCGTTCCTACCGAAGCAGCTGTTTTGTACTTGTCTTCAGAATGACATACGAGGAGTGAGCGTAATTAGGTTCCTTGCACGTTGTTTTGACAGTGATGTGTTTTCCGGTTGTGCACCAGCGGCCCGGCTAAGGACTAGTCATTGTCACAGATGACAAGTTAGAAGGTCAAGAAAACGGTAACAGCAATTAAATGGAGCTCACTACAGGACGTGAAGTATAAGTGCCAATATTTCTCTACATCGTCACAGAAGACAGAAAACTAACACCAGTTTACTTTGTATCTGCACCCTTATTCCTTCTTTTAATACCACACCTGTAGCTTCCATGTTATTAGACTACACTTAACCGTAATGTTCGTGAGAATATTCAAGCAAGGATATAATGTACAAAACAGTTATAAGCGAAATTTAGAGAGGATGACAAGCTGAAGGTAACGGTGTTTAATGATGAAGTAGCCCCAGGATCAAGATGGATCAAGGAATATGCTTACTTTTAGGTTGTTAATACCTATGGCATATTTTTCCCCGCCAAGTCCAATCACTCGAGCGTTTAACCGAGTGTTAATTTCCTAACCACTAGTATCGCAGAGATATTTGAAATGACTTATATGATGTTGGTCCAGAACTGCCTACATTCTGCACTGAGTTGCTCAGTGCCAGCGTGAACATTGCGTGTCCGGGTTCAAAATATTATGCAAGGATGGGACACCAATACGATCACAAAAACGAAAAAAGGAGAAAAGGTAAAATGTATTCGTGAAGGATACAAAAAGTGACAGACTAGTACATTACATCTTAAAATTACAAAAATATAATACATATTTTAATACACATCCACAAAATTTTCCTTGTTCCTTTGGAAGAAAATTCACAGATTATATCATTATAATTCAAATTTTCCTCAATTTCTTTTTCTATTGCTAGAGTGATAAGGAAGAAAAACACTTCTGAATATAGGCCGATAGAAAGTAGTTTCCTTTACATGTTTCTGTTTTCAGAATGGCCGCTCTGCCTAAGCCACTGTAACGGGCATAGTTAGGGATATCTGTAAGCTATAAACACATTTATGTAGGGTCCAGTGAAGTTATTACTGATAATGCAGTTTGGTGCTTCGTAATCTCTGCCGTTCTCTGGTGTAATATTTCTAAATATTTCCACTTCCTCAAGTAAGTCCATTCCGTCTATTTTCCCGTCTAATGGCACGTGCATATTTTTACAACTTTTTAAAACATCAGTGCCATCCATTATGTCTAATATGTCATATTCTACAAAAACAAAAATTGCACCGTATGTTTCATATATTTCGAACTTTCGCTTGACAGATATAATTGCGGTATCAAGTATTTTTAAGAAACAATTAATTCTAAAATTTTCTTTGGCAATTTCTATTGGTTCACCGACTTCTAGATACTCGATTTTTTTATTTTCTCTCTCTTCAATGAGCTGTTTAGAATTCTGATTTCACAATTAATTATTCTGAAATTTCTTTGATATTTATTAAAGAATCTCTTAACTCGGAATATATGTAGATATGAACTTCAGTAAAATATTTGTGCATGGTGGGATTTCGCAATATATTACTGGTAAAGTTAATTGTTTTAACAAAACGTAACAAGTAGGCTTAATTTAAAGTCAAATGAGGTCAGTTGCTGTTTGATTTAAATTATCTCGCTTTTAATTTTACCATCAGATTTCTTATTTCTAATTCCACCTACTGCAGCTTGAAAATTTGGTGCTTGAAATAACGTAGCGTTTACGAGTACGCTTTCGATAAGACATGCCCAACTTGTTTTTGGTATGGGCTTTATAAAATGCTTCCAAATGATTTTTAATTCGCCAACGAAACCGACACTACAATTGTGATACAGATTTCTTGTAAAGTTAAAAAAAATTGACTGCTGGAACCGACGAATTTGGGAGAGGCCGAAAAAGTAAACTTAAATTTTGGCTTCATCAAGGAACATAAAAGCTTTCGGGTTGTCACGTAAAATATTCTGTCTATAAACTTGAATTCGCCAACCATTCTTCCCTTATTTCTCGGGGTTGATCTTCAGCAACGAGGCACTGAAAAAATTCTTCCAATAACGGCGTGGCGCCATCGAGAATAACGAGACCGTGCTTAGCTACACGCGCCCAACTCCCTTCACGCTTGACCTGGTACTGTTAAAGCGTCAGTGAAGTCAGTGCTACTGTTATTAGCTGAAACATTGTTTTCAAATCTCCATCGCCATCACATTCACCATGTTCACCAAACGGTCTTCCAGGCTCATGCAACCAGCTCTTTTTGGCCTGTATATATAGGCCTACTTAAATTATGTTGAACATAGACTTCGAAACACAACCAACAAGCATTCATATACTGAATAAATTGCTGACTTCTTTGTATGTAACATTAAATAATTGTTCTGTCATTTTCAGCCACATTCTGAGATGAAGTTGACCATATTTCTGGCACTGTGTTGCCTCATATTTGGCGCCTGCGCCTCTCCGATAGTGACGATAGACTCTCAGATACAGCCGACGGATGAATTGTCCAAAAGCGAAGGACTGCAATCGGGACGACAAACTTCCGCAGAAGCTGGCCCAACTCCGGTAGCTGCTCCGACCGAAACTGACGATGACGACGACGATGATGATGACGACGATGATGTGGACTTAGACATTACTGAGGACGATGATGACGATGATGACGATGAAACCGAAGACGACGAGGACGAGGACGATGACGACGACGACGATGATGATTACTTCGAAAGAATCATTGATGACATTTTAGGAGGTGAGTTAAAATAAGTTTGTGCATAACATTTCTTATTCTTCTGTACGTCACTATATGCTTACAGTTCAGTACACAATAACAAAGCCCACTGTCTCACACACCAACACATTACACTTCAGCAACCCACGGTAAAATATAGCACGTAACAATCCACGATGTAATTCACCGTCTTGCAGCACAACATATCACATAGCAACATGCACTTCAAGGGCACACCATAACACGTGGCAACAGTAGTATACTTCAGCATCTCATGGCACAACTCATCACACTGTAAAGTTAGCCTTCTCACAGCACACCATATTATGAGCAATACACGATATATCTTTACATGTGACATCCCGGTGTGTTATGGTAGTGCAATATACAAAATATATATATCAGTCAAAACACAACTATATTTACACAACTGACTTTAAGGCAGTCAGGCATATATACTATCATTCGATTCAGACATAATGAGAAAATATGAAAGTAACACATAATGTGTATTGTCTAAATATATTTGTGGTTTGACTGATACATATTCTGTATATTATACTATTATAACACAATGGGATGTCAATATAAAGATCGTTTATGCCATTCCGGCATTTATCGTCAATCGATTAAAAACATAGGTTGGAAGATATTACGAAGACACAACACATAACTTCTATTGTCTAAATATATTTGTTTTTTGACTGATACATTTTCCGTAGAGATTTAACTCGGCGTTTAAAGGGTTAAGCACACTGTATACCTTAGGGCGCACAATACAACATTGCAACAGGCGCCATATTTCAGCGTCTCACAGCACAACATATTACGTGGCAACCCACTGAATAGTTCAGCATATCACGATATAACTCAACATCTCAGGTCACATCACGACACATAGCAACACATTATGTATCTTAGGGCACCCAATAGCACGTGGCAACACGCTGTATAACTTAGGGCAGACCATAGCACTCGGCAAAAGACCGTATTCTTCAGCATCTCACAAGTATTTTAAAGCTGGGTCTGTATGTATGTATGTATGTATGTATGTATGTATGTATGTATGTATGTATGTATGTATGTATGTATGTATGTATGTATGTATGTATGTATGTATGTATGTATGTATGTATGTATGTATGTATGTATGT
>Ga0268261_10004230_pt1 | contig 10722 bp, 8 predicted proteins | sample TergutNc150P1_FD_190353 | JGI IMG/M metagenome (GOLD analysis project Ga0268261, IMG submission 190353) | Nasutitermes corniger P1 segment gut microbial community from laboratory colony in Florida, USA - Nc150 P1 (SPAdes) (version 2) | ecosystem: Host-associated > Arthropoda: Insects > Digestive...
ATATATATATATATATATATATATATATATATATATATATATATATATATGACATTAGTAGCCTAAGGGTTAAACGACAGGATACCAGCTTAATATGAGCATAAGCCAACGCTGCTTATCTTTGCATCGTACCAAATTCGCCGTTGATTATCATCATGATTCTGCGCTCTAAAACCTCTCAGTTGAGAAAGCGTCACTATTAGGAACTTCACTTTCTCCCTAATTGCATGTAAATAGTTTTAATACAGCGGTGAACAAAATGCGACCCTTCTAACTTCGGAATGCGGCCCGCTATCTAATTTCGGAAACACGAAACAATAAGATACGGAATCCGTCGAGTAATTACTTCACCCGCATTCAGACAAGAATATTATTCAAAAACGTTTCGTATTATTGACAATACAACATACTTTTCGTGTACCAAATGTAAATAGAAGATCCAGCTCACATAAGAGTAACTGTCGCTGTAGTTCTCAAGTGGAACACATGTACAATTATTGATATGTGCTCACTGAATGTACTGAGGATTTACCGTAAAGGAGGCTTGGGTAAAGGACTGATTACGTGAGATTAGTTTTAGTTTTGTGAGATTAATTATGTTTTTAAGGGTTTATTTCAAATACATTTTACCACTTCAGTATTGGCAGTATTGGCGACAGTGTGTTATAGTTAATGTTACGTAACAAAAGAAAATATAGGTGTTATTTATAATGTGGTCCGCAAACATTTTTTTTCTTGATTTGGCTCTCGTTCCAAAACAGTTGTTCCCGCTTTGTTTAAAGGGTCACATGCTATGTCATAGTAGGAGTAGGACAGTGATGTTTGCCAGTAAGGTAAATGAAGTCTTTGTGCTTAATTAAGGACCAGACCATGAAGGGCCTATCCCCGTGCCGGCGCGTTCTGTGGCCACTCGAATGTTAGGATTGCGGGTTCGAATCCCGCCGGGGCATGGATGTCTTTCTCTTTCGAGTATTGTGTGTTGTCAGGTAGAGGTCTCTGCGACGGGCCGATCACTCGTCCAGGGGAGCCCTACCAAGTGTGGTGTGTCTGAATGTGATTTCGAAACCTCGACAAGCAGGATGTCTCGGCCTCCTAGGACTGTCTAGCCACACAAAAAAAAGGATATGGGGGAATGGAGGTGTAGCTCCACGTGTTCTCAATCTCGGCATTAGTTGAAGGTGAGTGGTCAGTTTCAATCCCTGGCTGCTTTACCCACAGGTGCAAAACTTCCGGTTCAGGTGAGCTGCAGATCTTGTCATGAAGCTGTGAAGAGGGGAATTGTAGCTCGCTAGTGCCGTGAATCAAGCCACGATTCCGAGGTCGTCTGGTTCGTAGCAAAGCTGCTAGACCGACTGTGCTATCCCTGCTCCCGTTCGTGCCAATTCAGAGCGAAAATAGTTATTAGGTGTGACCCAGACGGAACGTGAGCCAAGACAGACCGTTAATAGCGTGAAGATAGGGGACAATGACCGACCGTCACTCGCCGGATTTTGGTGTGGGAGTGTATTTTGTTGGGACCACTGAGATGAGAAGATATTATGGTCATTGTCTGACCTTTCACCAGCTGCATGGTCTGGGATAGGTAGTACAGTCAATAAATTGCACGGACTGCTGTCCATGTAACTTACACTGCATCTTTCTTTTCTTCAGTGTTCAAAATAAGTATGGGAACTGTCCCACCCCCACCTCACCAGGGGAGACAAAACTGACACTTATTTCCGTCTAAATGTGTATGGAACTTTGCTGTCATACCACCCATATACCTTAGCAAGATGATACTTATGCAGTGGGGCAGCTATACTTACTTACTCCATGGAGCAGAGTCCTTCTTGAGAAGCTAACAGGTTCTCAGCTAGTTAAGAAATTCCCTGCATTTTATGGAACCCGAAGGTTCATTACCGCATTTTCAAGTGCCCGCCGCCTGTCTCTGTCCTGAACAATGTCAATCCAGTCCATGCCCCCATTGCACTTCTTGAAAATACATCTTAATATTATCCTTGCATCTATGCCTGGGTCTCCCAAGTGGTCTCTTTCCCTCAGGTTTTCCCACCAAAACTCTTTTTACACATTTCCTCGCCCCCAAACGTGCTACACGTTTTGCCTATCTCATTCTTTTCATTTTGATCACCTGCATAGTATTTGGTGAGGGGTACAGAATATTAAGCTCCTTGTATGGTTTTCTTTACTCCCCATTACCTTGTCCCTCTTAGGCCCAAATATTCTCCTCAGCACACTATTCTCAGACACCCTCAGCCTACGTTCCTCCCTCAATGTTAGGGACCAAGTTTCACACCCATACAAAAATAACGAGCAAATTTATAGTTCTGTATATCTTAATCTTTATATTTTTGGATAGCAAACTGGAATACAAAAGATTCTGCACCAAATGATAGCATTCATTTCCTGACTTCAATCAGCTCTTATTTTCTTCCTGGATAGAATTTTGATTTGTAAAGGTTTTTCTCAAATATTTGCACTCTTCCACCCTTTCAAAGGAACTATTATAATTTTTTATATTATGACTTCATTCTGCATTCTGATCTCAAGATATGACCATATGTTTAGTGTTATCAGCATTTACTTCTAGTCCAATCCCCTTCTTAACAGCTACTAAAGTTTCAGTGTTTTGCTTTATAGTATGTATGCTTCAACCCAGTATATTAACATCATCAGCATAAACCAAAAGCTGATGTGTCTGTTTTAATTTCAAGCCATCCTGGTTTAACTGAACCCTCCTAATGGCATACTCTAAAGCAAAGTTGAAAAGAAATGTGGTAAAGCATCTCTTTGTGTCAAACCATTCTTAATAGAAAACATGTATGATAAATGCTTGCCTATCTGGACTCTGCTATACGTTTCATTCAGACACATTTTTTGAGCCTTACCACTTTCTTGGGGATATCAAATTCATTGAGAATATTATACAAGAACTCCCTCCTAACTGAGTCATGAGCTTTTTTGAAGTTTTTTAATAGCTGATGCTCTACTTAATTGTATTCCTATTTTTTCTCAAGTATTTCATGAATGCAGAATATATGATGGGTACTGTATCTGTTGCGTTAACATCTACACTGATAGTCCCCAATAATTTCCACTGAGCATAAAGTTAACCTTGACAGCAGGATGTTGGATAAAATTTTGTATGTAGTTGCCAAAGTGATAATGCCTCTATAATTACTACAGTCTTTTTTATTGCCCTTCTTATAGATAGGTACATTGATTGACTTCTTCCATGCCTCAGGCAATTTCTCCTTATTCGAAATAGAATTAATAAGTATATGGATCTCAGAGCGAATTATTCTGCCCCCTGCTGTAATAAGTTCTCCTAGGATTTGATCAACACCCAGTGTTTATGTCTTTGTAGTTTTTCAATGGTTGTCTGAACCTTGAAGGCACTTGACTCCGGCACTAGTGGCACTACTGTATGCGTTTCTATCTGCCTAACATCATTAACCCCAAGAACATTGAATAGCTGGGAGAAATGGATCCTCCACTTAGCCAAAATGCTGTGGGCATCTGTAATGAAATCACCCTTCTCATCCTGTGCTATATTATTTCTAGGCTGGGAACCCTTCTTAAAGTCATGATGCACATATACGAGTCTGATATTCTTGATCTTCCTGTTAGTTTCATGTTCATCAATTTTAGCTTTCAGATTTTCCTTGTTTTTGTTTCTGAAATGATTACTAGCTTCACATGTTACACTGTTTAGATTATCTACGTTCCTTTGGTTTGGATCCTGTAACTACTGCATTTTGGCCTGCTTCCTTTGATCTAAAAATCATAAACATTCCTTATCAGATCATGGTTTATGCTGCTTCAATTCATACAAACCTAGACTGTCTTGAGATGAGGTCTTGATATTTTCGTTAATGTTCTCCCATGCCCTATTTATGTCATCACTATCATTTAAGTTCTCCAAAGCTGCAAACCTGTTTGAGATCTTAATCTGATAATTTTTCCTAGCCTCCAGCTCATTTAGCTTTCTGAGATTAAATATTTCCATATCAAACTTCTGTGCTGCTTGTTTACTTACTGCCAATCTTTCCCTAACTTTTGCAACCACCAAATAGTAATCAGTGTCAAAATATACTACTCTAACACCTTTATCTTTACTATCCTGATGTATACTCTCATTCCCAATTGATGGTTTGAAAGTAGTCTCTGTCCCCACTTTTGCATGAAATCTCCTAACAGAATATTCAAATGGTACTTAGGAAAATGATTGAAAACTTGCTGTAATTCTTCATTAATACTGTCTTTTGAATCATTGCTTTTCTCCTCACTTGGTGCATGCACATTCAGAACAATGATATTACACCAGCAACCTCTCAGAACTATATGACATCCTATCACTAACAAACAACTCTGTTAACTGCTGATACGATTCTGTGATGTACAAAAAATCCTGTCCCCAATTGATGATTTTTGATTCCTTTTTCTTATTAAAAAAATTTAATCCCCTGCTCTGACTGCCCTTCATATTGGAGGCTGTTCCTCCATCCACAATGTGAGGACATGCCATGCCATGATGACAGGAACCCACTTATCATGGAATGGGGCAGTTTTACCGACTTTAACTCTTAGCTTATCAACTGCAAAAGTTATGTAGAGTGGAATGGTTATGATTAGTAGACTGAGAGGGAAGTGATCATGCAGTATGTTACAGTATTACCATAGCACTTTATGTGCTTGGAGGAGCTGAGGAAAATCTTGAGATGCTGCTGTCTGGATGACTGGTTTGAGGGCCGATGTTTGAACTCAGGACTTTCACTATATGAAAGTCCTAATCATCACTTTGTGACATTGTTATGTGCATTATAAATGTTAGTGAACATGAAAATCCAGAGTTAAGCAGCCTGTCTTGTATTTGGGAGGTAGTCACTTTGAATCATGATGAGAGCATCAATGTTCGTGATTGAGGTGTTCCTTTTTTGCAGCCAGGTGAGGGAATAGGACTTTGAAATAGGTGATGCTTATGTCCATTGCCTTATTCATTCACTTCATCAGAATAATCACCTTATTAGACTCTAAATAGTTTTAGCATTTGGTATGGCATCATTCATATAACCCACATATCCTGTGTGTCCACGTGCATGCATTCCAGGTTATGCACTTTAAAGTAAAAATGCTCTAGTTCCAAATTTTGTCAGTATCAATTGAACTTGTGCAATTCTCTGATGTGTTTTTTACTTCTTCTATATATCATAATAGAACTTCATCCACATTGGTAATTGTTGTACCATCAAAGCCTCGTGTGTTAAAACGGTGCATTGCAAGGTGATGATATTGGCTGAAACTACATCTTGCAGTAGCCTGACAAACTGCTGCAGATAATGAGAAATATGATAGGCTGCAGCTGTGGTGATTGAGTTATAAAAAAATTTTCATCACTGTGGTCTCAACCTTCTGCTGGAGCTGCAGTAAAATGTTGTGTGATTTTTTCCTCAATGAAAAACGCTTCACTGCCATATAAGCTTGGAAGTGGTTGGCTTTGCCTGTGAAGGTAATGAGGCAGATGCTTTGTATGTTCATGATCTGTGAACTAAAAATTCACTCTATAGACACGAGAGTTGTGTGGGTTAGGAACTGGAAATTGTAAAAATGTTGGCGTGGTAGTGTGTCTGAATAATATTTGGGAATAAACACACACATATCCCTGATGATTATTATCTTCCTTTGGAGCTATTGGATGTCTGTTTTCTATGGGAATGAATAGTGTAGTCAGTATATTGATTAGGTCAGGAGCTGCATGACCAAGGACAATCATTATCCATTTCCTGATGGGGAAAAGTTTTTATATTTTCTAAAGCCTCAAGACCAGCTGTGGGGCCCAGCCAGCCTGAACCTCAGTGGGTAATGGGGGGTTCTTTCCCCAGTGGTTATGTGGTAATGGCGTGAATCTGATCGCTCAAGTTCATGTAATATATGGTAAATGTAAGAATGCATGTAGTTGTACCTTGACTCCTCTGTATCCCTTAATGGTGTGATGTTAGTTCAGTATAAGGACAACCATTGTGTTTTCCATGAGGAAATATCCCTAGTCTAAGTAAGATTTAACAAGTGATTTAAGAAGTGAAGGGAAAAATTATGAATAAACATTATGAAGCCTATTTGTGTAAGTGTTGAAGCAACATTTATTCATAAAATTTTCCATTGTTTTATTGTTAGTGCTTGTAATTTGGAAAATGCATTTTAACGGTATTGTATACAACTTAACAGCCTCTCATGTATAACTGTGGGCCTACAGACTGTTGTCCTTCCTATAATTACCAATACTCTGTTCATTACAATAATAATTTTGTGAAGTGGAGTCCTTCTTGAGAAGTTATTATTTCCTCAGTAAGTCAAGAAATTTACCACATTGTATGGAACTGAATGTTCATCCCTGTCTTCAGAAGAGCCTACTACCTGTCCCTATCCTGAAACAGATGACTCTAGTTAGCCCCTTTCACCTTACTTTTTTAAAATCCATTTTAATATTTTCTCCTGTCTGTCCCTAGATCTTACCAAGTGGTCTCTTTTCTTCACTTTTCCCCACCTGAACACTATGCATCACTCTTCTACCCATACCTATATGTGGAGTCTCACCCATCTCATTCTTCTTGATTTCATTGTCCTAAGAATACTAGATGAGGAGTACAAATCATGAAGGTCCTCATTATGCAGTTTTCTCCATTGTCTTATTTTCCCCAGTCCAAATTCCTCGGTGCCCTGTTTTCATACCTTTTGTTGGAACAAAAAAGTGGTAATTTTATGCCGCTTCTGCATAAGGAGCATATGTATTGTAAATTAAAAATAAAGTTCATCTCTGTTGATGTGTTGACATCTTTTTGCCGTACACTGTATTTGCCCAAATATGAGATGACTCCTCCTGTTCACAGTCATCGTTCATAGGATAGTGTGTGTACAGAGCATGTTGAACTTTGTGCATGGTTATTAGGTGACTGTAGTTTTTCAGGTGATGAACTAGGAAAAACAAATTATTGTCTTATATTCAGGTAAATACAGTGTCGTAGTGTGTCATCAGTCAATAGATTGATATCATCATGGAGTAAAGACATCCAGACATGCATGATTGTTTCAGTATCAGGATGCATCGCACTTTAGGCCGCAGCAGCTATGATGGGAAGATTGCAGGTCTGTATGATCTGGAGGAGACACTGGGACGTGGACACTTTGCTGTCGTGAAACTTGCTCGCCATGTCTTTACTGGGGAGAAGGTTGCCGTCAAAGTCATTGATAAGAGTAAGCTAGACGATGTCTCCAGGGCGCATCTTTTCCAAGAGGTGGGTTTTGGTCTCCTTTTGACGGGGGGGGGGGGGGGGGGGAGAACAACCACCACAGTCTCTGTCTTTGCTATTTTATCTAAAGATCTGTGTATTTGAATAAGTTTGTGGACTTTACGTACAAATTTATGTGTTCATTTTTGGATGATGTAATTGTTTTGATTTTTGACAGTTTGTTAGTATGTTGGAGACATAAGTAGTCCCTCTCTTGTTTACATACCTATGTGGTACCTGTTCCTTGCAGGATAAAGACTGTGACTCTGAAATGGGCTTCATTTCTAAATAATGGTCGCAATTAGTCTACCAGCATTTTCAGAGTTTCCAGAGTTCAAGAATTAAAATAGTGTGAAATGATTTTTATTTAAGGACCTGTTAAAACATATGGTTCGAAAAATTACGTAAGGGGCATAATGACTGGCTGGCCAATGTCACCATTTACACTGCTGGGAAGCCTGAATTTGTTTACTTTGGTTAGTGTGCAGTTCTTGCATTTTAGTTGAATGCAGAAGTTTTCTATTGGCTTATGAAGACTGGGAGAACAGATTACTGTGGAAGCAGAACACAGCAAAGTAATGTAGGGATAAAGCTAAGAAAAGTCATTGATAATCCAATTCAAATAAATCACCAACCAGATGCAACAATTTTCCAGTTCATTATCCTGACGTTTATTTACAGCTCAACATAACATGTGTTGGGCGTTCTCCCGCCCGTCATCAGGAGCTCAACGACTGCAGTAGCAGCCTCTGGTTTTACCTTCGTATCGTGGTGATAGCCGTGCTGTGTTTGTGGTCGGGCCGACCCGACCACGAACACAGCACGGCTATCACCATGATACGAAGGTAAAACCAGAGGCTGCTACTGCAGTCGTTGAGCTCCTGATGACGGGCGGGAGAACTCCTGAAACATGTTATGTTGAGCTGTAAATAAACGTCAGGATAATAAACTGGAAAATTGTTGCATCTGGTTGGTGATTTATTTGAATTGTACGATGATGCATGGACTTACAAACCTTAAATTCATTGGTAATCATTCTTTCTTAAATTTACAGGTGAGGTGCATGAAACTAGTCCAGCATCCAAATGTTGTGCGTTTGTACGAGGTTATTGACACCCAGACAAAGCTTTACCTCATTTTGGAGCTTGGTGATGGTGGAGATCTCTATGACTACATCATGCGACATGATGGGGGTCTTGGAGAAGACATGGCACGTGAATACTTTCGTCAGATCGTCCGTGCCATTTCCTACTGCCATCGGCTTCATGTCGTACACCGTGACCTGAAACCAGAAAATGTTGTATTCTTTGAACGCCTTGGTGTGGTAAAACTCACAGACTTTGGGTTCAGTAACCGTTTTAACCCAGGCCAGAAGTTGGAGACATCTTGTGGCTCTTTGGCATATTCTGCCCCTGAAATACTTCTAGGAGACTCATATGATGCACCTGCTGTTGGTGAGTTGGATTTGTATAAACAAGAGCAGAAATGCTGAAGTTATATATACATTTTAGCAGAAAGAAATAGTTTGATTGCCGAATGCAGTGCAGTACAGAGCCAGCAGTGCATAAACTCGTGACTTGTGTTTGCCTTTATCCCGTTAAAACACTTGATATTGCAACGTGTTTTAATAAATAGAAGGTATGGATCATAGTAAAGGGAAAGCTGTTTTTGTTCATAATTGAAGGCATATGTGGGAACTAACGTATAGTTCTGCACATTCTTAACCGTGGCACTGAATGTAGCTGAGTGCTCTCTTGATACACTGGCTACTTTACCCCTGCTGGTATGCCTTGAATAGGATGTTAGTCGGGCCCCAGAGTCTGCCCATTTTGAGACCTTGCCTCTGCACTAGTTGAATCACTATCTTGTCACCCAGCCCATAGCCTAGTTCAGCGAAATGTTCTCGGGCAGACAGCCGTGTTAAGATGTGAAAGTTTTCCTACGTTTTAAGGACTGACCCAATCCCCATCTTCAGGGCGTTGCTGGTGGCTTGGTAGAACTAAAACTGATGAATAGGTGTTCTACCACATTTTGTGTATATCTCCGTTTGGCATGGATGCAGGATGAAGTGCAATGCCTCTGGTTAGTTGTGGGGAGTCAAGAGGGCTTTGCACTTGGCCTGGGCTGTCTAGGGCTGGTTGTGAAGAGCGTTTCAGTAAACTAATTACTGGCTGCTATGTACAACTTTATATCATATTAATTAATTCAGTGATGAATTTGGAAATCAGGTTTAACAAATAATTCACCATACGTGTATGTCCGTAGATGGTTACGTAGAATTATCCAACTACTTATTCTTTTATTGACATTTTTCACATAATTATACACTGCGACATTTTAATATCATGTTTCTCCTTGATGTAAATACAGTTAATTAAGGTTTGAATAGTATTGTAAAGGGGAGGCATCTTCCTTAATTCTATCAGTTTTACCTTTTATATTTTTATAATATTGCCTGATAATGGCCGAAATTCTTGCCCAATACATGTTGCATGCATGAAAAATACAGGAATGTCAGAACATTTTTGCTGTTGCATTGGTCTGATAGCAATACAAAACATTGATTTAATAAATACAGTGGGATGACTGTACTCAAAATTGTATTTTAGATGTGTAATATTGGTTCTGTGGGTCTAATATGAACCAAAATTAAATTTGCCTCCTGACATCTAGTGAACATATTCTGTTCAGATTCCATGAAAATCTTTGTTAAGTGTTGCTGGATTTTCGTATGTGTGTCCATACACTGTGTACAGGGAATGGTGTGCTGTTGCAGATGTATGGTCCCTGGGGGTGATCCTGTACATGCTGGTCTGTGGACAGGCACCATTCCAGGAAGCTAATGACAGCGAGACTCTGACGATGATCATGGATTGCAAGTACACAATACCCATCCATGTGTCAGATGCATGCAAAAGGTGAGACTCTGTTAATACAAGTCACAGCAGTTGCTGTGTGGTCAAGTTGTTGGTTGGCATTGCCAAGTATCCAAAATGTATGGGATTGTACCTTATTTAACTCCCTCCAGAGTGAAATTTATCGAAATGTTATCTAAAAATTCAATTCCTACCTCACAGTAGACACAATCTCCATCATACAGACCAACCAGTTACTGCAGGTTAGGGATGTGATTGCTGATTACACAGAGAATTATATAATCACGCAAGTACAATGTGTGAGAAAATTGTGGAGGTTTTGGATGGATGTATGTATAGTAAACATTATGCTTGAGACAGTTATGTGCAAGTGCACATGCCCCCCCACACACACACGCACATGCATGCGCACGCGCACGCGCGCGCACACACGCGTGCACACACACACACACACACACACACACACACACACACACACGCACACACGCACGCACGCACGCACTTTTACTGGGGTAAACAACTTGCATTATCTTCACCTGGAAGACAAATTGTGATACTGGAAG
>Ga0268261_10004231_pt1 | contig 10721 bp, 11 predicted proteins | sample TergutNc150P1_FD_190353 | JGI IMG/M metagenome (GOLD analysis project Ga0268261, IMG submission 190353) | Nasutitermes corniger P1 segment gut microbial community from laboratory colony in Florida, USA - Nc150 P1 (SPAdes) (version 2) | ecosystem: Host-associated > Arthropoda: Insects >...
ATTTAACCCTTATCCTGCTAACGTGGAGAAAATGGTGAGGTCCTAATAATGCCAGCAAATAGCAGATGGGATTTAATTCGGGGTTTAAAGGGTTAAATGAAGAAGGGTACCATTCAATAGTCCTCCTTGGAGTGGTTGATCATCAGTACACATTTAGGTAATGTATTTCACCTGTGTGCACAGAATCTTTGCATGTAACTGGCATGTGGTACACAGTTTTCCTGCATATCTAAATGCTGAACATTGAATGTCAATGGCCATGTTTGATGTATATCAGTGTGATAATTAGTGAGAAGGTATTCTACTGCATTCAGTTGGTAGAACAGGTATCATGACAGCTTTGCCAATTTCTGCTTTTCTGGTTGAATGTCAGAACTATATCTGATATTAAATTGTGGCCATTTCTTTATACATCCCTCACAGTGTACAGTTGGTGAAAATTCAGTTATTTCTGCAAATGACTGTGTTCATGGAAGTTTGAAAGAATTGATATTTATTGTTGTACTCTTCAAGATTCCTGTGACAGAGCTGGTGTACGGTTGGTGTATAACAATTGAATCTGTCTCTAAGAGACCATTATTTGCCTTACAGCATGTTATGCAGGATCTTTTCCATACTTCTGTTACAGTTATGATAAAAGGTCCACGAATATTTTCTGTATGTTTCTATTAAGTGCAGCTTTTTTCAATGCATATATATATTAATTTTGAACCAGCACTGAACTGTTCTGGAAACAAATATAAAATTCTGAACAGCGCAATGGATTTACATTCAATATCAAAATAAAATTTTAGTATGGATATTATAAAGCTTCTTACAAGATGAGGAATGACTGTCATTCAGTCACATTTGTTCACTTCAAAGCAAGAAAATATTAAGGAATGAATCAGTAGTATTAGTAGTAAGTAAAAGTAGCAGCAGCAGTTGATTAGTGCCAGTTTGCACTTTAATGTAAATTAAAGAAAAACAAGTCCCAAACAAGCAAGTGAGCAAATTGGCATTGCTGCAAAATGAAAAATTTAAACAGTTGTCAGAAGTCAGGCTGCTGCAGTTGTGGATGAATTGGCAATAATTTCCCACTGTTCAAATGTTCTAACTCTGACATTTTATTTTTAAGCTATGTGTGATAAATGAGATGGTGTGCAGGGCCAGAAAGGTAGTTCAAATGGCCCAGAGTACAAAAGTTTGGATAATACTGATATATACTAATAAAATCAGAGTGAAATTTGGTGGTGTCTACACTGTAAGGGAAACGTTCATCCTAGAATGGGCCGTGAAGGCCCAGAGAGGGAGTAGAGTTACGCTCTGCTCTTTTCTACCTCAGCCCTAGATGGGGGTGGGTGGTCAATGCCATGTCCCAGCCACTTTACCCTGGGTACAGAGACCTGGTACCCATTGTACAGGAGGCTGGATGAGCCCTAGGGCCAGTCTGGACAGGTGCTAAAAATCTCACCCCCGCTGGGATTCGATCCCCAGACTGTCCAAGCTGTAGCAAGTTGCTGTACCGATGATGCTGTCCCAGCCTACCTACACTGTTAAGTGTGGGGTGCATTTCACCTTGAATAATACTCTTATTTTACATGAACCTGAAACTGGACTTATTAACATACAGTATTTCTCAGATTAGCTCATAAGGCCACAAAAATAACAGGGGTCCATAACATAAAACACATGTACAGTTAAAATATTTTGTGTAGCTTTTGTTTGAATTCTGTTTGGTATGAACTATGTTAACCTTTAAGAACCGTGCGTCCTATATATAGGACAGGCATACCACTACCTTCCAGATGTTGCATTTTATATACTTTTTTTTCAACAAATACAAGTACTGAGTATTTTAAACATGCTGCACAATCTCCATTTTTTCTCTTCAAAATGCTGTTTATTTCATAATGCTACCTTTTTTGGTTCCTGTATTACATTTTACATACAGGGTGTGCTAAAATTTAAATGTAAAACTCCGGTGCCAAAAGGTTAAATAATTTCCAGTGAAATATCATGCATAATTCCATGTTTGCATTTCCTGTAGCTCATTCATTAGCAGGAGACTATTCAAAATGGCTCGTTATCCACATAAATTAGGAGCATGAAATGATGTGGTATGATGATTATAAACTGTGAGTTGATGTAGGAAGAAGGTGGCATCGTGTGAGAACCTCATAATCAGTCTTCTGACCACGAATCTAACTACAGACAACCCAAATATATACACAGCATACATGCAAACTGTAACACTGTGACAACCAGTGCACAAAATTAAGGATTTACTTTGTACATCTGCTATCAATTGAGGAGCTACTTGCATAAAAAAGTAGCGGCTCCAGGTCTAGATAACAGAGATTAACGGCCGTGGGGACCTGTTGCGCTGACCACGTGACACCCCTCTACCCGCAAAAGTTGGCACTAACTTCGCCGACTGGCGGCAGCTGCTCTGTCGGTATAGTTCGCTCGCGGACTAAGGCCACGGAGTTTTTTTTTTTTTTTTACATCTGCTACAATTGTGAACACCATGTAGTCAGTTCAAATCCTAATGCACAAATATACAAGGTAAGGCAACATTAATTTCTCCCCAACACCCTAATACAACTGTGAAAGTCCACCACATTTCCCTTCCCAATTCAGAATTGCTATAAAAAAGTACCATCACTATTTTCATTCCTGAACATTTAGTTGTTAGACATGCTGGTTGGCCTACAGTAGCAGTTATGAGACCTCACTTTTTTGTAACAAGATGAATGAAACTGAACTGTTTTACCATCTCTTTTGTGTTTCATTTTTCAGATATACTGATGTTGGACAACCTGGTGGAACCAGTGACTCAGAAATATTCTTCAAAAGTGAACTGTACAAACATCTGTGTTTTAAATTGATACCAGAAGAGTTTCACTTAATTGCATCCTCATCCTTCCCACTACTGCACTGCCTTATGACACCTTTTCCATTTAACAGATCAAAAAATCCAATGCAGAAAAGGTTTGATTACCATTTGCACGAAGCATTGACACCTGCTGATGTAGCATTTTCCCACTTAAGAGGACGGTGGAAAATCTGACTTAAACGTTGTGACTTGCAACTGGACAGTATGATAGACATTGTGAAGACTTGCTTGGTTCTTCACAACCTTTGTGAAATCAATGGAGACCATTATTTTGATTCCTGGGATGAAGGTGTTAATGAAGAAACACAATTTCCCCAACCACTGCACCATCAAAATCTGACAATTTCTCCTCAAGAAGGCATCAAAAAAAGAAACGAATTGGCAGTTATTCTCTCTTAATTTGTTCACTAATGCTGATTCCTGCAAGTGTGATATTTAACTGTCAGATGGCGAGGTTATATTGCATCAATTAATGCTGTTACTGAATGTGTTTTAAACCTGTATTGCAGTACAATACTATAACTTAATCCTTCTCTAGATACCCCTCATAATATGCAACACTTTCCCGTCCACTAACATTTTTCACTATTTGATTCAGATCATAATAAAGAATATAACATGTTACATGGAATGTGGTGAATGGATTTAGAGCTGATTGCACTGAAGTGATTAACTGCAGCCATCAGCACATTAAACAAATAGAAACTCAAACACAGTACAATCCTGAGTCTTGGTTTTCCCCTTAATGTGATCTGACATCGTTTATCAACTATTTTTTAACAAGTACCTTTCATCAGCACTCAACTCAGTGTGCAAAAGAATGAATTACACCCCCTACAACATTCATGTGTTTAAATTGCTTATTGTCTACATTATAAGAATTTGCACATTGTCAGTTGCTTTAATGTGCCTCTTTTACTCCCTTCAGTTACACAAGTGTAACTGGGCTTTTAGTTTGTTCATTGAAGTTAGTAACGTCACATAAGGTAGTGACTTTTTCTTTAACATGTCCAATGAATAGGGAAAGAAAGTATATGTTTCCACAGAATAAAAACTTAAAGCTTTAAGAAGACAAGGCAGATGAGGAGCATTACAAAAGGTGGAAACTGAATATGATGTTGGCTCTGCTACTGTTAGTGATGGGAAGCCAGAAAGAAACAAAATTGAGGAATGTTCGTCTGCCATCACTTCAAATGAAAGCCTTAAAGAAGAAAGAGACAGGTGAGTGTAGCTTTATTTTTGTGGTTTATACAAAGTGCATATAAAAGCACACCAATAACTTGGCCTTTCCAAAACAAAGCAGAATCTGACATCACAGCTAGTATAGGCTTGATAGAACACTTGAGTGAAGACAGCTCAACGTGTGGAGAAAAATTATCAGCATATTGGGAATCATTTTTAAATCCAGGGAACATAAGTCTTTTATGAAGAAAGATGGCTGATCACATTAACAGCTCTACAATTGTGACAAAAAAGGCCTAAATTTTAAAAAACTACCATAAAAAACTCTGGCTTCCCACAAACAAAAATAAGCTCTTGGTTATTAAAAAAGCAGTGACAATTCTTGCCTGCTGTAATGCCTTAGACAACCACATGCACTTGGCTAGCATAGCCAGAAAAGTGTGTGAAATCGGAAACTTGTTGAATTTGCTTTTAGTGAATACATCCCTTCAGTCAATTATCTTTAAAATAACAAAAAACATGGAAAGAAAAGTAATTCCTAACATTTGATAGTGCACCTTATAATCCTAAAAAAATTAACATAAACATTGGGAAATAAGGGGGCTTTTCTACCACCAAATGTCACTTCATTGAGTCTAACATGGCTTCTCTGAAAGAGTGGGTAAAAAGAAAAAAACTGCATGCCATTCTTCAGTTACAGAAGTTAGTGATAAAGGACAAGAATTTGAAGAAAATACATAACAAAAGATGTGAGTTTTCAGGTTCTCAAGGCAGTGTACTAGTAGATTCGGGTGAATCTGCATTGCTCAATAAGTGGTTCTCCGTACTTTACCAGTCATTCAGGATCACATCTCAGAATCCAAGAATCCTCTAAAATTTAACAGACAGCCTAAGCTTTGAAGGCAGTCATGTAAAACACGTGGTAATATTAATTGGACACACAGTAAAAACAGCATTTACCATTCACGAAAAAGTGCATATTTAGTGTACAGTTTCAGGTTATGTAGTGTGAATTTGCTGCCCTGTGGCCTGCAGGAAACTGTGCAGGACTACTGTAATATTATTATATACTTCGATGCATACTTGACATTTTACCTACTTACTTACTCCCTCCAAGGAACAGAGTCCTTCTTGAGTAGCCAACCAGTTCTCAGCTAGTCAACAAATTTTCTGCATTTTATGGAAACCAAAGGTTCATTACCGCATTTATGAGTGCCTGCCATGTATCCCCATCGTGAGCCACATTGATCCAGGCCATGCCTCCGCATTCCAGTTTCTTAAGATCCAGCTTAATATTATCCCCCCATCTATGCCTGAGTCTTCCAAACAGTCTCTTTCCCTCAGGTATCCCCACCAAAACCCTGCAGAAACCTCTCCAGTACATGCCCTGCCCAACTTGATTTGCTTACCCAAACATTATTGGGTGAGAATTACAGATCATGCATCATTTTGTGGTTTTCTCCACTCCCCGATTACTTCATCCCTCTTAGGGCCAAATGTTCTCCTCAACACCCTCTTCTCAAACACCATCAGCCTACATTCTTCCCTTAATGTGAAAGACCAAGTTTAACACCTATATAAAACAACAGCAAAATTACACTTCTCTATGTCTCAGTCTTTATACTTATGGATAACAAATGGGAAGACAAAAGATTCTGTGCCAAATGACAGCAAGCATTCGCTGACTTCTGTCTGCTCTTAATTTCTTCCTAAATAGAATTTTGATTCATAAAGGTTGTTACAAAATATCTGAACTCCTCCACCCTTTCAAAGGAACTGTTATCAATCTTTATATTGTGACTTCATCTTGCATTCTGATCACGAGACATGACCATGTACTTAGTTTTATCAGCATTTACTTCTAGACGAATCTCCTTACTGGCAATTACTAAAAATTCTGTGTTTTTCTTTATAGTATGTATGCTTCTGCCCAATGTATTAATATCATCAGCATAAACCAAAAGTTGATGTATATCATTGAATTGTGAGTCATCCTGGTTTATGTGAACCCTCCTAATGCTGTACTCTAAAGCAAAGTTTAAAAACAGTGATGATAAAGCATCTCCTTGTTTGAAATCCTTCCTAATTGGAAACATGTCAGACAGATGCTCTCCTCCCCTGACAGGTGCAATGATTGACCACTTCCACCCCTCAGGCAATTCATCCTTATTCCAAATAGAATAATTCTACCCCCTGCTTTAATAAATTCCGCTAGGATTTGATCAATACCTGGTTATGCGTGTCTTTTTAGCTTTTAAATAGCCATCTCAAACTCAAAGACACACATTTCAGGCACTAGTGGTTCTAAAGTACATATTTCTGTCTGCCTGACATCACAACCCCATGTACATTGAATAGCTGAGAGAAGTGGTTCCACCATCAAGCCAAAATAATGTAGGAGTCTTTAAATAAATAACCCTTTTCATTCTTTATTATTTCTAGGCTGGTAACCCACTTTAAGTAATTGATTCCCCTATACATGTATCTGATATTTTTTATCTTATTGTTAGTTTCAAGTTCATAATTTTACCTTTCAGATATTCCTTCTTTTGTTCCTGAAATGTCTACTAGCTTCACGACTGACGTTGTTTAAATGATCTACATTTCTTTGGTTTAGATCCTGAAACTGCCAATCTTTCCCTTCCTTTTGCAACCACCAGGTAGCCATCAGTATCACTTTACTAACGTTAATATAATCACTTAAATAACAAACACACTTACATAACAACAGGACACCTATTTCGTACATACGCTGTCATGATGTATAACACCACACCTTAGAGGACGAACAGAACTTCTAAACACCCGCCAACAATCTGATCTTTCAAATGCACGTGATTTAACAGGCATGGAAAACATCTAGCTCACTGTACCCAGCACCAACCACAAGAGTGAAATGTTCCTGGAAATAGCACGGACTTTAAAACATCGTCCTCTTTAGCACAGAGCATAATTGATGAAGTAAACAAGGCAGTAATGAAATCTATTGCATGCATAACCACTCCTGAAAAGATACGTAATAAGGAACTGCACGAAACATCTCACAAAAAAGCAAGCCGAATTTCGTTTCTCAAAAAGAAGAACCAATGACAACTCCAATCTATGATCCGTGGTCATTGGTGCTTGTACATAACGACCACGGGTTACAAGATGGTCCTTCAATTTGAGACATCACCGCTACTTACAGCGGGAAATTACACGTTGTAATAAACACTGTAGGACATTTGACAATGCGCCCAAGAACGGTTATATGCGGTGAATATTTGTACGGTACAATTGGCGCGCTAATTGATAATTTCCTATGAAAATTCGCAAATTCAGAAGTGTGAAGTGCGCTGACACATTCCGTGTATGATCCGGTTTGAAGCCGTGTTGGTTATAATATTTCTAAGCTTCGTATATTCAGATCTCCTGCTTTATAGAAACGACTGTGACAAAGTAAAGTGAAGTCTAACCTACAATGAAAGCCACGATTAATATGTCTTACAGAGAAATAATCTTACGGAGAGTGACTACAGCTGTATGTTGGAGCCTCGCTCTGCAAGCAGTATTATTAGTCACCGTCTTGTTCGTACTGAATTTCAATCCTTGGCATCCAATCTTGTGGATTGAACAAACAGCAGCCCTCAGCGTATCGTTGGGAACTTGGTTGTACTTCTGTCCTGTTGGTCTGGCAATTTGTACGCAAAGTATAATGTCTTGCAAAGATTTTATGGTAGTGAGGAGGTACTGTGGAACGCGATTTGCTCTTTACTGTAATATGTTCACACTTCATAATTTGATTATGTTTACGTTGTACGCCTGTACTGGTGGACTCATCACATGGATGCATTTGTGTCTTCTCGGAGGGAAGTATGGAAAAATGTTGGCCATATGCAGTGCTGATGACAATAAGGTGTGCTTAGTGGAAGGGTATTTGTTTCTAATATTAAATGGCTTCTGGATAGGCATGTATTTCTTTGTAAACGATTACGTTTTTGGTCATAAAAGTCTGTATTTCCCAGTAGTTCAGCAGTTCAAGTTCCTGCAGGTAAAAGCAGAACTGCAGTCGCTTATGAAACGAGCAATGATTAATTCCCTGTCACCAAGTGTTTATTTTGTTGTGTTATATTACTGGAATGGAGGAGCTATTCGAGTTTATGTCAGTGACATCTTGGAGTGTAATATAGAAGAGAAATCTCAAGATACAGTGTTTGGACTGATGAACATTTCCCAGTTATTCTATTCATGGCTCTTTTCTAGTATATTCATTTTCACAATTTACAACATAAAGCTCATGTTATGTGTGAACTTAACTGAACATATTGTCTTCCCAGTCACTCCTGTAGTTGGGAATTCTGATTGCCTCACATTGTATCAAAGTTTGGCTATGACTGATGTCCCCATTATTCAGTACTTGGGTTTCTTAGATCTTAAGGTTTTGGCTGAGAAGGACTGTGTCAGAAGAGAAGAGCTGTTCACTTTAAGTCATCCTGGTGGACATCCTCACAATTGGAATTCCATAGTGGAAGAAACCTTGAAACATATAAGGAAATTCACAGAAGATATAAATAAAGCAAACACTGAAACAAAGCCTGCACCTGCAAACAATGAGTATGTGATCACCAAAGACTACTCTCCTTCAAAGAGTTCAGCCTTTGTTGCCAATGAAAATCGAGGAGCATTCGTATCTGGAATGAGGAACTTGTCCTTGAGAACTCACAATATGTCTGATATATCTCTCTGTCAATCTCCATCAAATATTGTTCACTTCCAGTCACGCCCAGTTAACATTTCACAAGAATCCGTACTGAGAATTCTTCAGTTGTATTCTACACAAGCTCTAGATGCACTTTGCAAAAAACCTGGCATTTCTTTCATATTTGGCGACCTTCCTGATGCAAAGGTGAGGTATCATCTGGCTCAAGGCCAGCCAGTGATTTGGGCCATTGAGGGCTTGTCTTGCCTGGCTGCAGCTTCTTTCAAAGAAGACCGTTACGGAGTTGTGCAGAAAGACTTACCAGCCATCATCACAGCTCTGCTTCAACTGAAACAGGCTTTGGACAGACTCCAGAAGGTTGGAAATTATAAGCGATCTCAAAAATCTGAGCATTATGATATGAAAATGAAGGCTGCTTTGCGATCTGCTGTGAAACGGAGCGTGTATACTATTAGTATTGCATTTGGTGATTATGTGAAAGATTTACCACTGACAAAAGAAGTTCTACAACAAATTCAGCATTTCTTAAATTTTAGGGAAGGGTGATCTTTTCCCTTTGTAAAACTGTTGGACAAAAGCTTTGATTTTGATAATAATCTGATAATGTTCTTATTGGACATGTTTCATGAATAAGAGTGGTTAATGATTTGGTTCATGCTGCAACAGTGAAACCTTGTGGGTAATGGTATGTTGTATACACAACCCTGTGAACATAAACTGCGAACAGTGGGTATTACTAAAGGCATAATGGGCAGGCTGCAGAGGTAATGTATTTTTGGGAGATAGCACATCTCAGATCATTCCTCCCTGTTATTATTTTGAATTCTTACTGTCCTCAGCCTACAAGCTTTTACTGTACAGGGCATATGTCAAAATAATAGTCACCTAATTGCATGAATGTACTGCGTTAAGTTACAGAGGTGTCGAGCAGTATCTGCAATGTATATAACGTTAAAGCAATAAAGAATCTGATAATTCCAGATCAAACTGAAGTTCATGTAAGACTTTGCATGTACATTTGCACATGCAAGTAGCATCACTGCCAACAAAATAAAATGTAAACAAAACATTGCAGACACTTTATGGCTCACCCTCTTAGATAAGATCCTAATTAAATCATCATTACATTTGTTTTTCATATTTCTCCCTTCCCATATGGAAAGAACAGGAATATGTAAACTCTTCCTCATAGCCAGAGCTTAATAAAATTCTGGCTTGCTCATTTAATATAATAAGTTGAAAATGCTGAGAAGACTGGAGTGTTGCATTTAGTTTTGTATTTTATAGTTAAATGTGCAGGTTTCTGATAAGTACAGTTTTCATTTGACTGGCAGATTGAGGTTGTGATTATAAATTATTCATTACTGCTTTTGTCTTTGGTGTACCACAGCCAGATGTAAAGAAACTTTTGTCTCAGTAAAACAGGACATGACAATTTTATACTTCCTGTGTATAATGTTTTATGTATATCTATAAAATGGAACACCAGCTGTTATGTAATTTCACTTAATAACAATGGTAACAACTCAACACCATACCAGATTCTGCCACTGAATTGCCTGCTTCCTTCCATAACTCGCCCAACAGTCCTTAATAATGGTTCTTGTCTTGGTATGTATTGATTCTGCACATACCTCATGATGTCAAGATCAATAAATGCTGGAAGAGGAAAAAACAAAATAGTCTTCCCACTGTACACATTTCATACAACTGCCTGTCAATTCACAATCTGAACACAGATCAGAACGTGACATTCATGCCTTCATTCCTTTTTTTTCCCCAGCAGCACTTTAACCCTTAAAAGCCTGAATTAAATCCCATCTGCTATTTGCTGGCATTATTAGGAGCTCACCATTTTCTCCACGTTAGCAGGATAAGGGTTAAATCATTAACCTTTAGGTGACTAATGTCATATATATATGGAGCACCCATTCTTGATGTTTCTAGATCACACACAACGAC
>Ga0268261_10004232_pt1 | contig 10720 bp, 8 predicted proteins | sample TergutNc150P1_FD_190353 | JGI IMG/M metagenome (GOLD analysis project Ga0268261, IMG submission 190353) | Nasutitermes corniger P1 segment gut microbial community from laboratory colony in Florida, USA - Nc150 P1 (SPAdes) (version 2) | ecosystem: Host-associated > Arthropoda: Insects > Digestive...
TCTGCGACGAGCTGATCACTCGTCCAGAGGAGTCCTACCGACTGTGCTGCGTCGTCGTGTGTGATCTAGAAACATCAAGAATAGGTGCTCCATATATATACAACGTTAGGCTCCTAAGGGTTAAATAAAGCAGTCTGTGCCTTGTCTTTAAATGGTTAAATGAACTGCCAATCATGTGAATGGCACATCTGATGCATAGTTATTCCAGTATATTCAAATACCAGAGTTTGTTTATTAAATCTGTTACAGAGTATTGTAGCCCACTACAAATATTTCCTGCATGGATGTGTGAGTCAGTAAGTGACTGAGTATGAGCGTGTGTAAGTGCAAAGGTACTGTTCGCCAGACAGTACCTATCCTATACTCTGGGCACGACTTGATATCTTAATGTTTCTTTAATACCTGGTATAGAGCATAAAGAGAGGGTCTTCAGCTCCAACCCAAACTGGGTAACATGAAGTGGAAGCTCCTTCCATTTCCTCATGCCACCAGACGTCTCTGCCCTCTGTCCATGGGATCTAACAATGTAAGAGCAATCTCACTGATTTGTTAATGTCTACATAAAGTTGTCACATCCCTTGGGGGATTTTAAGCCTCAGAGTTTTAAGTATATTAAAAATTTTTTCTTGTGTAATCTATAGAAACAAGACTGGAAAGGATGTACTCTGCAATTTAGTACACAAAATTGTCACTGGTGTTCTTTATGATCTCATACAGATTGACTGTGGTCTGTTTTGTAAACTTGATTAAGTTCACAGGATATATGAAAAAGTCCATTTATGACCTTATGTAAAGTGGAGTTTACTGACAGTGTGTATGGCTGGAAATTGGAATTGTTAAACAACTTTTGGTGAAAGCCTTCAAAACACAAATTAAAAAAAAAACCTGTACAACAATTTCAGTGCTGATACTAGGTCAAAGACACTGAAATGGATAGTCAGATGACAAACATGGCCTATACACAACGTGTCCCACTTGACTTTACAAAAATCTGCACAATTAACCAAAAGTCAAAAACACTTTGCAAGTGTTCTGAGGTATAAGGAATAAATTCTTGCAAACAGTCACTGCTGTGTATTAATAGTACAGATACTTCTGTCACAGATATTTTAATTTTGAAATTAATTGCCATGTTTGGCCACTTACACTATTTTTTTTTTTTAAATTACATTTGCTCTAGCTGTTTATCACAGTGGTCATACAGTGTAAGGTGTGTCCACCCTCCTACTGCTTGGAGAACGGGATCATTGGTTCAAATCTAACTTAGGGCACTGATAAATCTATGCCCCAAGTGAGATTTGAACTCCAAATCCCCATGTTCCAGCAATATAACAAAGTGCACAGCTTATATATGGTAGCCACTGTTATCAGCATTGTGTACGAGTGCCTGTGTTATCACACACAGGAAATTCCTGTAACACCAAAAACACATGTTGATTTCTTCCTAGTGGCGATATGTATCACAGGAAATAAAATATATTCTGACTTACAACTCACCTGACAGACAGAAATGTCAAGACACAAAACATGTACTTCAAACAAGTATGGGACAAGGGAACAAGCATGGGATAAAGGGAACAAGCATGGGATAAGGGAACAAGCATGGGATAAGGGAACAAGCATGGGATAAGGGAACAAGCATGGGATAAGGGAAATCTATGCATTTACGACTATGTTGACAGCTTAATTTACTAGTAACCTTGCGGTCAGATGCCTTCCTCGTTTCTCGTGACAAGTCGCCATTTTCCTCGGCAGTTCCATTTCTACTCTGCAAAGCACTGAGGCGGGGTAAATGTTCAACAACTACGCACGTCTCGACTTCATGTCCAAGTTTTTTGCAACGTTCCATTGCTGCAATAAAAAATAATCAGCGTAGCTGAAAAACCAGAGCTGGAAACTCACCAACAGTGTTAGCCAAAAAGGATTTTTTTGTTGTCTATTTTTTTTTTTATGAAGCTGTCAGTAGCTTAGACTAAACAAACGAAAATGGTCAGATAAATTATGAATTGGAAGGGATCTCAAAGACAGCGGCTGTGACATCATCAATGTAACAGCCTAGCATATGCCTGAAAGAACTGAGGAAAATGTGAAATAAAGCTCAGCTAGGCTGGCCAATCGCCTGGCTGAGATAAAAACCAGACATTTACCAAATACTCCCTTACAGAATTGCCTCTACTATTATTCATTCAGCAAAATCACTTTAACCCTTAGGTTACTAATGTCATATATATATGAAGCACCTATTCTTGATGTTTCTAGATCATACACAACGACGCACCACAGTCGGTGGGACTCCTCTGGACGAGTGATCAGCTCGTCGCAGAGACCTCTACCTGAGAACACACGACACTCACAACAGACAAATATCCATGCCCCCGGTGGGATTCGAACCCACGATCTCAGCAGGTGAGCGGCCGCATTTTGCCATACGGTGTGTTCTTTATTGATGTCCAAAAACTTCTGAGCCCTGGTTTTACATTAACACTTTTGACAATGTAGACTTTCTCCACTGTAAACCAAATATGTTTAATGATAATAGGCTACTGTTGTTTATTTGTGGAAATGCCATATCTGGTGCTTCTAGTATTAATGGTACTAGTCAATTTCCAAAACCACCAATTATGATCTGTATAACTATGAAGAAAATTATGACGAAGGCGTGAGCTGTAATAATGACGTTGTAGATTTGGTCATCTCCAATTAAAGATCCCGGTTGTCCCAGTTCTGTTCGAATAAGTATTCTTAGAGAAGTTCCAACCATTCCTGATCAAGCTCCGAATACAAAGTATAATGTTCCAATGTCTTTGTGATTAGTTGAGAAAAATCATCCGGTGAAAATTAGTGGGGTGGCTGAGAATAACAAATAGGCGATAGGCTGTAAATCTATTTACGAGCATTTACATTGATCTTCCACTGTTTCTTTAGAAAGCCTTGTATTCATTTCTATTCCCCTCCCCCAACCCAAAAAAAAAAAAAAAATAACTAGCTCTACCTGCATCACAGATTTCCTTCAGACAAAGCAACTTCTGTCCTCTCAATGCTCCATCAGTGGTTACAAGAACCTTACACTTCGAATCCAGCATTCTTTCAGCAAATGAGTCAGCAGAAAATCCTGCAAACTAAAATGAAACGAATATTAGTGCCTGGATCCTATGAAGTCAAATCCAGCCTCCTCCTCTTTGAACTTCATTTTAACACTATCCTTTCATATACATCCAGGCCTTCAAAGTGGTCTCTGTCTTTCAGATTTTGTGACGAAAATGTTGTATGGTTTATCACTGATCCTCATGTGTGCTGCATGTCCTGTTTATTGTGTTCTCCCTGATTTAACTTTTTAAAGACAAAGCGCAGAATGCTTTATTTAAAGACCCAGTCTGTACCGCGCAGTAAACACTTTTCGTCTCGGTTATAAAAACCAATCAGTTTATGCTGAAAGTGGCACAAGTCGCTATTTGTTCTCATATAAATATAAAACACATAAATACAGTGTGGGCACAGCGTACAATTGTTGAATGTTAAACTGGTCGTTCATCAGATAACCAGTAGGCTTTAAAAGGTTAACTGCCCTAATGACATCCGGTAACAAGTACAAAGCCTTAAGATCCTCACTACACGTACTTAATTTTTGTCAGTTCTCGATTACTTGCTGTCCCTTGAGATCAAATATTCTCCTAATACCCACCATCTATATCCTTCCTCAATAGACAGAGACCAAGTTCACACTCTGCAAAACAACAGGTAAAAATATATACAGTTTCGTTTACGGTTAACTCACCACTACCACTACTATTATTGTCATTTCATAAAATTTCAACGTATTGTACAACTGAATCAATGACGAGCAGAAAACACACCAACACAAATTTCCAATAGAATATAAAAGTTCACACACAACACCAGTTTTCAAGAACATATATAAGACATATGAGACTGAAAGGCCAGTTGGATTATAAATATGTTTGACAAAACGTATGGACATAAATATACATATTACGCATGTACCTAGATGTGAAAGAAGTTTTATGTTTGGTATGAAGCATTTGATGCCATGAAGTTACTAAGATTTCTACATTCCAACACTCCAAATCATGGGCATAGGTACTATGAAGTGAACAGAGAGGGGAAAGGGATTTGGCTGCTCCTAGATTCCAAGTCTTAGACAGCCCCAGTCTGCATGCAATTCTGCACACAACTGCCAATACTTCTGTACTGTGTAATGCTGCTATTAAGTCATGTACCTAACAATATTAATTGAAACTTTCCAATGCCACATAATGTATTTATTTATTAAATTTGTTTCCATACATCCCATTTAGGTACATACCATGGAAATGGAAAAAGTCACATTCATTATGCATCTTCAAGCAACTTACAATTTGATACACCTAATAACAGGTTGCAAAGAGTACATAAGAACTACAATAATAACTTACATAAATTAACATTATACACAAAATATTAAAAGATTGCATAAGATAATAAACTAAATAAGATTAAAATCACAGTCAAGTAGTAGGATTTACATGTCTTTGTCATCAATATGTTCGTAGTACTCTTCAACTGAATAAAAAGAATGATGTAAGATAAATCATAAAAAAATATTTTAGAATGTAAATTACTGATCATCAACATGTGACTGCATCTGAAAAGCTTACAGTTGATACTGAGTGTTATAAGGGCATGTGACAGTTTGAGAGTGTGGACCAAAATTCGTAAGCTGTACCAGGACCTCTCGAAACATCAACACACCAGCGTTCAAAAACACTACACTTGCAGGATTACATTACGCATACATAAATAGAATATGCACTGCCCGCAAACATATTTATTTTATCAAAGGGCAAAGGTTCCCTGATAAGGCAGGGTCAGCGCTGCGACCCTTTGCTGTGACCGACCCTTTGCTGTGACCGTAATACACACACATTATTAACTTTCGCAACAAAATTATCATTACCCAAACACAGTTGTACTATTAAATGATACTGTTTACAATGACATATTGATGAGTATTATTCTTAAGAATTCACAGAAGGTGTCTTACAGCAGATGTAAGGCTGCTGGATAGGACAATTGTGTGTTTATTTATTCTGTGGTTATTTTATGATTCTTAAGTATCTTAGACTACATACTGTTGAATGATATGATGAATGACGAATTACATGCAGTAAAGGATTTGGAAGGAAGTGATCATGGTGTCATTGAGGTATTATCCTGGAATCTAGATGGAGGAACTGAGAAATCCCACCAAAAACCTCTCAGGATATCTGGGGTCCTGGCCAATACACAAACCTGGCAACACCCCCTCCCCCCCAAAAGGGGGGGGGGGGGCAGAAACGTTACCAGTTTAGTCAACCTGCCAAATGATAACTATAAAGGACAAGAATAAACATATGACCACTGAATTGTATGTGAACCCACATGAGAGGTAGGAGACCAGTTCATTGAACATAAATGGCCTGTGTCAGAAAGCCACGCTAGCAAACAAACCTTTCATCTTTTTTCAACCATATCCTTTACATATTACATATTACCAGTTCTTTTGAAAATCAACAGAATAAAGTAAATAAGATACATGTAAAATGTGTGCATGTCAATAAATAAGGCTATGGTAACATACCACAATCGTGTGGACGGCTCCAATTCGTGAACAGGCAAGTACTGCAATTGTAACTTCAAGGATCATGGGCATGTAAATAGCTACCCGATCCCCTTTTGAGACTCCTTTTGACTTGAGAACATTGGCAAACCTGCAGACCTCCTCCAGTAGCTTCCTGTATGTAAGTCTGCTATAGTCATCAGGATCATTTCCTTCCCTGAAACGATAACACAAACAATGAACACCCATCAGCATCCATAGTGACTCATTAGTTAAATAATAATTTGTGGCCGGCACTCTGGAGATACAGTACTTGCCACAAATATGAAAGCTTAGGTTCTAATGGCAGTGCTATGAAGAATATCATCACCTTGCATGTGACACCGTGTAGTCCGGTAGAAATTTACTGTTATTTTCGAGGAATCTGCTGCCTACATCCTCATCTGTCACACTTGGCATACTGACAGACAGTGGGGGAAAATATGAAAACTGAATTTCTTTAAGTAGCCAATTTCAACAGAATCACAAAAGTGTAAATCATGAGATGTTCTCAATAATATCTAACTAGACGATAGCACTGATTACAGAATCGTCGAAAGAAAAATTTAAATACAGATTTCACAGTTTTAAGTACATCTTTTACAACAATGTTTTTGTAATATTCTTGCAATAAAACCAACTAGATGCACCAATTTCTCAAATTTATTCTTGGAATGAAACTCTACATGTTTCAGACAGTTCCTCTGTCCACCATCAGGAGTTTTTCACTGTACACACAGCAATGGTATATGTCATACTGAAATTTCACAAATGGGTAAAAATTACTAGTGTATATACATGTACAATGTAGTTAAAATTGTAAAACCTGTCGCAGATAAAATTCAATATTATGTGAAAAGTTAAAACAGTAAAATATTCCAGAATATGCAATAGGTTCTGCCAATATAGCATAATTCTATGTTTACATTCCAGGTTTGCTGACAGCTTGCGAGCAGGATCAGGATGGAACTGGTTTAGTTCTGTTGCCGGTGGGGTATTGATCGGATGGTCTCATGGGAAGTGACGTATGGAATGTGTCATGGATCAGCTGATATATGGGATTACGTTCACCTGTGCATTGCTCTGAAATAAGCTGCTGATGTTGGTGATGTGTTTGGATATATAATTGTTTGTATGGTAATAATAGTGAAGCTTTGTTGATATGTTTTAATAAAGTTATGGTGTTATTAATGGTACCATATTCGTGTTTGTTGTTTAGGCTGTGCTGTGCATATAAGACACAACTATCCCCAGTCAGCTTATGCACAGCACATCCTAAACAACAAACACAAATACAGTCCCATTAGTAACACCATAACTTTATTAAAAAATATCAACAAAGCTTCAGTATTATTGCCATACAAACAATTATATATCCAAACACATCACCAACATCAGCAGCTTATTTCAAAACAACGCACAGGTGAACATAATCCCATATATCAGCTGATCCATGACACATTCCACATGTCACTCCATATGAGACCAACCAATCAATACCCCACCAGCAACAGAACAAAACCAGATCCATCCTGATCCTGCTTGCAAGCTGTCAGCAAACCTGGTATGTAAACAGAGAATTATACTATATCGACAGAACCCAATGCATATTCTGGAATATTTTACTGTTTTAACTTTTGATATAACATAGAATTTTATCTACAACAGGTTTTACAATTTTAACTACATTGTACACGTATATACACTAGTAATTTTTACCCATTTGTGAAATTTTAGTATGACATATACCACTGCTGTGTGTGTACAGTGAAAAATGCCTGATGATGGACAGAGGAACTGTCCAAAACATGTAGAGATTCATTCCAAGAATAAATTTGAGAAATTAATGCATCTAGCTGGTTTTATTATAAGAAATTTAACACGATGCAAGATGACATGAACATCAAAGTTTTTGTAATGGTTTCTGTACTAAGACTTGTATTTTGTCACGAAGAAGATAAATCACATACAGTAAATGGGGTCTGATACATCTGGGTTAATCAAATACGCAGGTTTGGGAGTGTTAATAAATCGCAATGGAACAGGAAGGAAATGGTATTGATATATTTTGACACTAATCCAGCACCTATCTAAAAAAATAAGTGTAAAGGCAAAAGTAAAATTATGCCTGTCCACCCCTTGAAGACATATAGAGGGAGTGGAGGTGCAGATCCAGTCATTCTTAGTCTTGGCACTAGATGGTGGTGAGTGGTCAGCCTCATGCTCTGGTCGCTTGACCCTTGGGAAAGAATTCTGATACCCGTTGACCCACAGCAGGTCTGGGATTTGTGGTGAAGAGAAAAAAATCTCTTGCCCCGAACAGCATTTGAACATCAGATCGTTAAATCCCTAGCTAGTCACTCTATTTACTATGCAGTCCTGGTTAGGTGTAGAGGAAATTAATAAAAAATCTCATAATCCATGTCTGTTTGTAGGACAACACAGTAGTGGTATATAGGGTAGTAGAAGAACTACCGTGAAACTGGGGTTGATTCCCTATAGAAGAAAAAACATGTTTCATCTCCAAAGCTTTCACATTTGCTGTGTGGCCCAGCCAGCTCCTGTCCAATGTGTACCAAGGGTTCTTTCCTAAGCTATGCCTCTGTTTTAAGCACCTCTGGATCTACCTGACCGTGTGTTATTCATTCTAAAGACGACTGTACGTACTAAACAAAATGTGGGAACAGCAATGGCAATTGCGTATTTCAAGGATAATTCTGTACACACGAAACAGCGTGTTAGCAAAAGGACTTGTTTGATTTCTGTACACATTAGCTGAAGGTCATTTCCGTTTTTACAATTTTGTTTTAAGTATATTTTCTTTATTTCCATATTATAGAAATCTTGATACAAACATACTCTTAAGACCACATTTTGCTTTAGAATCACAGATATGGATGATCGAGACATAATTATTTTACGCTTGGCCTTATCTGGGATTTATACGGTCGGTGCGTAAAACTGGTAACTCACTTTACCCATTCTCGAGGATGCAACCATACACTTATCTACACTTCCCCATACACCTTCATGTTGTTGTGCACAATTAAGTACAGAGAAATTTAGTGTACCTCACTTTACATGTAAAAAACACGAATACTCATGCCCTGGGCAGGATTCTAACTCGGAGGATATTACGCTCCTGTAACATGTTCAGTCTGAATGAGGTTTGAGGTTATGGCGGGCAGTAATCAGATTACGGTCGTACGGTGTGTCACAGTGAAGTTTGATAGATATTTCTAACTCTTACTATGAATACAGGAGCAGCAGAAGTTTCCTTCTACACGTGGGTACAATGCTACCACATTACACGGCGTCACATCCCAGACACACGCGTTCTGGAAGTACTTACGAGACGAATGCAAACAGCGGAAGCCATTGACAACCTCCTGGCGATGGGATTTCAGGTTGTTACAATGCAGTATTTATTTTAATACAAATGCGTGTAAATCGCCTTTAGAGTTCCCACGGTATTTTCTGTCATCTGAAACAACATCGTTTCACTACGTAGCATGACAGTCACGGATGTGGGAAGAATTTGGGGTCATGTTGCAGAAAGAACTCGCACGCAATCTCTTGGGCGCAAAGGACTTTTTGATGGCGATTCCTTTAAAGAACACAATACAAATAAAGTCCTATGGTAAAGTTGCTGCAATTGCAGCACTGAAGAGCAGAAAAAAAAGAAGCCTCTGGAGAAATTTAAAAACGCCTACCAGTAGCAAGGAAACAGTTTTATTCGGGGTGGAGTGAGGAAACACTCTCGAAGAACGAAAACGTTTGAACTGCAACAATAATATCTACTCCTTCTTTTGGTATCTATATTATACGATTCACTGAATCAACAGCAGTTATCTCCCTGCACATCACCAACTAGTTTGCGTAACGGAGATGCAGTGTTTACTGTGACGTAGAAACTAAATTTGTAAACATGTTATTTGTTGCATGGGATTCGTCCTTCCAAGAACCGAAACGCTGTATTCCCTCAACGTGGTATTGGTGAATTATCATTAATCATCCAAAGACTAAAAATAAAAAAAGTGCAAGTGCTTTTATAAGCGTAAGACTGGTAATATGGCCTGAGAAAACAGATCCTACTCGAAATACATTCCGATGAAAGCCAAAGTACGAGAAAAACAGTGGAACTGTAATAGAAATTCCACGTATGGATTTCTTGGTTACTTACTTATTTACTCCATGGAAAAGAGTCATTCTTCAGAAGCAAACCGGTTTTCAGCTAGTCAAGAAATTCCCCGCATTTTATGGAGCCCGAAGGTTCATTACCGCATTCACAAGTGCACGCTACCCGTCCCTATCCTGAGCCAGCTCGATCTAGTCCATAACCCCACATTCCACATCCTGAAGATCCATCTTAATATTATCCTCCCATATACGCCTGGGTCTCCCAAGTGGTCTCTTTCCTTTAGGTTTCCCCCACGAAAACCCAGTATGCCTCGCCTCTCCCCCACATGTGCTACATGCCCCGCATATCTCATTCTCGATTTTATCACCCGAACAATATTGGGTGAGGGGTACGGATCATAAAGCTCCTCATCATGTAGTTTTCTCCACTCCCCTGTCACCTCGTCCTTCTTAGGTCCAAATATTCTCCTCAACACCCTATTCTCAAACACCCTCAGCCTACGTTCCTCCCTCAATGTGAGGGACTAAGTTTCATACCCATACAAAACAACAGGCAAAATTATAGTTATGTATATCTTAATCTTCAAATTTTTGGAAAGCACACTGGAAGACAAAAGATTCTGCACCGAATAACAGCAAGCATTTCCTGACTTCAGTTTGCTCTTAATTTCTTCCTGTATAGAACTGTGATTTTGTTAAGGTCGTTCCCAAATATTTGAACTCTTCTATGGATTTCTTGGTTAACTGGAAGAAATATCTTAATGAGGCAAAATATTAATGGGAAAAAGGACACATCTACAGCAAACTGAGAACATGGTGGAAGTACAGAAATATAAATTAAATTTCACACATAAAATAGGATGCAATATAATATACTAACCAAATTTCTGAGCACACTTTTATAATCATAAACGACAGAAAGGCGCAGGAAAATCCGGGGTTGGG
>Ga0268261_10004233_pt1 | contig 10720 bp, 8 predicted proteins | sample TergutNc150P1_FD_190353 | JGI IMG/M metagenome (GOLD analysis project Ga0268261, IMG submission 190353) | Nasutitermes corniger P1 segment gut microbial community from laboratory colony in Florida, USA - Nc150 P1 (SPAdes) (version 2) | ecosystem: Host-associated > Arthropoda: Insects > Digestive...
ACAGATGGGATGACGATGTCAGGAATGACCTGAGAAAGATGAAGCTCCTTAAATGGACGGAACAAGCCCAAGACCGCCATGAATGGAAGAAAATTGTCGAGAAAGCCAAGACGCTACATGAGTTGTAGTGCTTACTAAGAAGAAGAAGTTGTCATTGATGCTGATATGCATGATCAGCTGGAAAACCAATCTTGAAAGCAGTCAGACCTCTTACCCTGCAGGCTTCTGCACTGAGGTGCATAGGAGACAATACACACACCTCCATACGTATGGCATGTTGGAGCAGTCTACCACCCGTCATGCTCCCAGCTTTCTTTTTCATAAACTGCTCTCTGTAATGGCAGTTATGCATGGACGATTCCCAAATGGAAAGGCTGTAGCTGGCTGGTACAGTTAGCTGGCAGCAGTACAACTTTTATGTTCCTGAGATATACTGTGTTCTACAATTGAGCAGCATATTGATCAACGAAGAGCAGGGTGTCTAATTCTTAGCATCCATTTTCCTGCCAAATTGTGTCAGGTAGTCTTCAGACATCATCCAGTAATGTGGATTAGTGTCATTTTTAATGTTCTTAAGCCAACGTTTACTTCGTGTTTGCCAGTGACAAGTGGTGGTAGTTAACATTTGTCATACTGGTTTTCCTTGTCAGGAATGGGCATTTAAATCCACACATTACCAAACCCACACATACACCTGCCTGCACATTACACAAGTCTGAACAACCACAGTACAAGATACACACCAAATGAAATAGTCACAATACAGTCAAGTACCCTCAGTATAAGGTCACCCTAATGTACATGGTACTTTTGTCCCCAAGAATTTCACCATAACTCACTTCACTTCACTTATTTGCACTCAATCCCCACTTGAATTCCTTTATTCTTAACCCTCTTTCTAAACATGTTTAGTTTACAGGGGAAAGATGCTAGTAAACCTGCAGGTAATTGGTTCCAGCTTTTTATGGTCCTATTTATGAAGGAATATTTACCAACATTTGTTCTTTGTTTCCTAGTCCTAATACTCCGATTATGATCGTCCTTACTCAGATAGCATGGTTTGAGAGGTCTATCACCTAGCGCTTTCCAGGCTCATCCCCCCCCCACAGGTGTATGCCTCGAAAAGGGTGCTTATTCAGGCTATCAATCTGCGCTGTGCCGAAGTATCCCAACCCGACTGATTTACATTATTTGCAAATTTAGCCACTCTCTTTTGCAACCGATTTAAAGCGCATACCTGACCTCTGTATGGGTCCCAACACACCAGTCCATACTCAAGTATCACTCTCACTAGTGCCATCTATGCTAAACTTTTCATATTATTATTTCCTTTTTTGAGTGTATGCATTATGGAATGAAGTGCCTTCCATACTTTTCATAGTGTGTAATTGATGTGATCTGCCCAGTTTAGATCACTGTGTATAATTATTCCTAAATATTTAAAGCTACTTGCCTCTGGGATTAGTTGATCCCCCAACTAATACCTTATTTGTTCCTTCACCCTAGCTTTTGTGAAGTTTGCTTTTCAAAAGACCCAACAAAATATCTCTGTTTTAGTTACTCTTTCCTTGATGGGGTAAGGAAATATTGTATAGAGTTTCTCAATTCCCCCTCGTGAAAGATATACTGCAAACAACGGTGCTAGTCGGTAGACTGAAACAGCGCTCGTCAGAGGTTGGTCTTGTCTCAGTCTGCAATGGTGATGCAACCAAAATGTTGCATGTGAACTGTGAGTGGTGTGAAGAGAAAAGTTTTTAGTGAAGTGTGGCGGAAGTATAATGTATGTTTGTGTATTAAGATGTTTCTGACACTACCATGCCAAGGCACAACTCCACAAATTCTGAGACTGGGATTTTCTATGCAAACTTTGGGCCCAAAACGGAAATGTAAGTAAAATAAATTGAAAATTATGAACTTTTTAAAATTAACTTCCTGCATGTAGGCACTAAACATTTCTACTGAATTTTTTGTAACTGAAATATCTCTGATTCATTCCCAACATAATGCAGATTATTTCATTATTTCATCATTTTGGGTTCATCAGATATAAACGTTTATTGTTAGACGTGCGCAAACGATTTAAAGGGTGGGTGCAGAAAAACTCCGTACCCCGCACATGAAGACTGAGTTAAATGCCCGTATGATAAAAGTAAATCACTACCATTAACTTTGCTTGTGAGGAGCACTGTATTTTTATTGTGGGCATTTGGCCTCAACCTAACAGAAAGCGTGTAATATAATGTAAAATGAAAAAAACAGGAACATATAGTAGGGATTTTTCTGTGTGTGTGTGTGTGTGTGTGTGCACGAGTGAACTAGTACTGTTGCTGTGTGTAGACGAATGAAAACTTGATACAGGATATTTTTATGTAATTGCCTGAAGAGTGAATTATGTCTGTATGATGTATTTTAGTGGAATATAAACTACAAGTACTTTTCAAATTTTCAGATTGAATGAAACATCAGAATACAATGAAGATTTTAATCCAATGGATGTGCTCGAAGGAAGTCTGACTTGGTCTGAAGCTGAAAAGTACAGGTAAAATGTTCGATCTCATTATTTAGTTTATTTATTATTAATTTCTCAATTGCATAGGTAATACATCAACAAATGGGAAAAATGTTTCCAATTGGTATTTTAAGAAATCATTTACAGCCTGCCGTAAGGTGCTATCTGAGAATTTGCACGGAGGGCATTAAGAGAACTGTGATAAACATCAGGATATTGGCTTCTGGTCCAAGAATTAAATCTGAGACTTGTGCAATACAATTAGGATTGTTATTTCCAAATTTTGATACAGTATTCATGAACTGCTTAGTAATTCGTATAGTAATTAAAATAGCAGAGTGAATGAAACGCTGATATGAATCTATACTGCTTCCTTATTCCTCTCACTTAGTTACTAAAACAAATATTAAGATACTGTATCAATTTTCAGTCTGCTTTCCTTATTCTAGCATGAAAGATCAGTTTATGTTACCATTATGTGTGGCAGATTTTTATGAGTCATTCTGAGAAAGCTACACCATTAGGGTCTACCCATACTTTGTTCAATTTCCCACTGTGATCAATACCAACAAGACAAGTGTGTGAGTAGTGAAATGGAAGCAACACAAGTATGGTTTAAAAACTTTTTGTGGTAAGATATATTCCATACATGTGCAGTTTCTGTTCATGTAATTTTTAGACTGTAAAAAGAAAAAACAGCATGGTGATTTTTCTTTAAATCTGATTGTGACTAATGAACCATTGGAGCTAGGCATTTGACTTCTTGAGTGGAGGTACATCATAAGTGTACACTCTGTGCAATAAAAATTAAGGGCCTAAAAGTTTCTACCAGAAGTGATGTAAGCATACAGCTTCCGTAAAAAAATTCCAATCATTTATAATTTTCCTGTATTTTTCCTTATGTGGCTTTGCTCTGCCTTCCATTCATGACAGTTATGTATGCCACATATCTTGTACACAAGGACACCAAAATGTCTGCTTACTTTGAAGATAATATGGATTAAATTTCATGAAGTTTCTAAGATATGTAACTGGGTTATGGTTACCGTATATCCATAACAAGAAAAGAGGACATTTCACACTTGCCGACCACAAAAAAGAGGACTACCAGTGAAAAAAGGAGGTTAAAAATAGGACATGTAAATAACCAGAATTTTGTGGAGTAACATTAGCATTGTCATTTCAAAGAAAATATATAAAATGAAGAACAATCAAGCAACCTGAGAACTTTCTTGGACTGCTTGGCCCTGTAGAGTCTTCCAAGTATTGGTAGCTACTGTATTTACTGGTCAACAGGGTATAACATTCTAGAAGACTTGAATGTTCATGTTCTTTGCAGCCCCCCACCCCCCCAGTTCTTCAGGATGTATACCACATGAAATGCATTTCTGCTCACTTTAGTCATCTGTCATCATTTCTTAACCCCTCACCACTTTTAATTCAAATTTAATTATTTGTTTCCTGTGCTACACTCAACATGTGTTTAGTTTTTCATGTGGCTACATACAGTTTTTATTCATTTCTCATGTACTATCTAGTTGCCTCTTCTATCACCATGCTTGAGTCATCTTCAAGACTTTCATGCCAGTCCTATTTATATAATACCTTGAATGCAGTTAGAAGTTCCACCAGTTGTTTGCTAGCCCAAGTATGGTATTCCAGTGGTAGAGATGTTACCATTATGTTTCTGGACAGGCTGTGTGTGCCACTGTGTCCTCCAGCATTGATGTAACAATTATCCTGCTGCATCTGCAGTGTCTGACAGAGCTGCTTTAGTGAAAATAGAGTAAACCATGGAAGGCACAATTGCAGTTGAGTAGGGGAGGCTGTAGGAAATGTATTCTACTCCGTATGTCCTTTTATACAATTTCAGAATTAGACCTCTCCTGGCAAGCCAGTCATCATCACTGGCCAATGACAACTGTGATAATAGCAATGATGGTGCATTAACGGAAGCAAATTCGCAATTGAGGAGGCAGAGGTATGACATTAAACTAAATTATGAGCTGTATTAAAGGTATTAAAAGTGAATAGTATTATTATAAATTAAGATAAAGTAATTAGGCTGTTTACCAATCAAATTTGAATGGATGATGATTTCTGTCTGATGATATTGTGAAAGCCATGGTCCAGAAGTTGTTTTGAGAGCAGGATATCTTCTTCTGCTGCCAGTGCTTGCAAAATGTAAAGTGCCTGAACAAATTTGGTGGCTATCTGGGAAAGTAAAGGGCTGGTGTAGAAACATATGCTTTGATTGTCTCTCCTTATCTCCATTTACCTAAAAACAAGTAGAGGAACTTAGTTCTGACTTTCCTCTTATAGAGGGGATGTAAATATTCTCATCAGGGTGCCTGTTTTGGTTCAAGTGGATGCTGAGGTAATATAGAGAAAGAAGTATGTCTGTTATGTAGGATGTTTTGAGGGTGTTTGGCCAGTCACAGCTATGGAAGGCAGTAGAAGGGGAATAGGATTGTCCTGAACCAATGGGAGTTAAGATTTCTGTGGGTTTTTTTTTTCTTTCTTTCTTTCTTTCTTTCCCCCCACATGGGAGGTGTGGAAATAATGTGGGTAGTGACTCTCACCTTCACTGCTCTTGTCCATGTATCCCAAAGGCAACAATAATTACACATACATGGATAGGTTTCTAGCAACAGGTGCCATTCTAGACAGTAAGAGGAAACACTGAAGACATATGCTGCAAGGAAAAACCAGACAGAGTTGATCATAGATTGGAGACATCACCAAGAAAACTGTTGGTTTGACTTGCACAGCAAATGGACATTTCTGCATCATCAGTATGAAATGCAACAAAAGTGGTGCATTTACACCCAAGACAACTGTGTTTCACTGCCAGGTTCTATGACACACATCATGAAGCAAGACTGTGTTTTGTGAACTGGTACCTTTATGAGGTCCATCATAGAGACTCCACAATCATTCAGTTTAGTGAAGAAGTTTGATTTATCTCTGGCTATGAGAACTCCCAGAGTAACAGGTGGAAAATCCCATGTTAACCACAAAAGTACCATTATATGATGTTACTGTTGGTATGTGGAGTGAAAAGTATACAAAATTGGGACTGTCAGTAGAACAGTTATGAGCATATTAAATTCAAAGAATGTTTGCTGCCATTCAGTTCAGAATATTTTATCTTCCAGTGTCTTATAAAAAGCCTGGAGTTTAAAATGTATAGTTTTAATTGCTCTGTTTTATGGTTGTGAAACTTGGTGTGTCACAATAAGGAAAAAGCATAGATTGAGAGCATTGAGAAGAATATTTTGAGGAGAATATTTGGACCTGAGAAGCAGGACATAAGAGAAGTACAGTTGAAATTAAATTCATGTGGACCTGTCAACCATTGAAGATGAAGGAGCCATGTGCCTTCAAAACACAGGGACCTGATTGCCTTTTGGCACAGCATTATATCGCAGAAGAATGGAGTCATCAGTAAAGTTGAACTTCATACTTTGATTAGATTCTTTACAAAATATTATTAGGATAGTCAATTTACGGAGGTTGTATGAGTGGGCTACATTGGGGGGAAGTAAGAAATGCATGCAAAATTGTAATAAATACTGTGAAGGGCAGAAACTGCTTGGGATGTAAGCATAGATGGGAGGATAGTATTAAACTTGACCTTACAGAAGCAGTATGTGAGGGTATGGACTGGATTTAACTGACTAAGGATAAGATCCAGTTTTGGACTCTTGTTAACAAGGTATTGAATTTTCAGTTTACATAAGTGGTAGGGAGTTTCTTGACTTCACTGAGGTCATAGAAAGTCCTTGAAACAACTGTCTCCACAGTCCTTTAGACTCTTGGCAGATCCTTATTCAGAATATTTGTGTCACCTGACCATTCTGTTGACAGTAGTATTGGCACTGTTAACCAGGTGATAACTCACTAGCAACAAACACTGTGGGCTGGTTATGCATGAAACAGTAGGTAGAGTGTGGGAATCCTCAATCCCCATAATCCCTATCATCCAAAGGCTATCTTTCTGTGGTGTCAGTATAGCTTCAGGAATGGGGCCCTGGACCATAGATTAGGTTAGTTTTCTATACCATACAAAACATGAGCCCTTGTTTTTGTTATGGGAATGAAGAGTGTTGCTGTTAGTATTGTTTCTTCTGAAAAGTTATAACGGTCAGAGAAGACCAAAAAACACTTGTTTAGTGACTTAGGATGAGAGGGTGGATTTTTGCATGTCCTGTGATAATACTTTATTATGAAGTTGCTCCATAATTTTTGTATTGATATTTACTTCAGGAAGTACTCGTTGGCACAGGATAAAGATATACTGGAATTTGTGATGAGACACGGAGCATATGACATGGTAAAAGGCAATTCTTTGTGGAAGATGATGGAAGAAAAAAAGGTAAGGCAAAGTAAAATAAATGTCACATCTGAAATATGTAGAAATGTATACACCAACATTATAATGTGCCATTGTACCTATGGCTATAATAATATTTCAGTACTCTGCTCATTTGCTGTAATGTCTGTTTGAAATGTAAAGTGTTTTCATATTTTAATATTCTTGCGATTTCTGATTGAATTCTTTTATCATGTAATTAATAACCTTTGCATGTCAGCATAGCCTGTTCCATTTTTACATACATTGTGTGTATCAAGGTGCTCTTAACCTTTATTGTCCTTGTGAGAACTAATGATAGTCTCTAAAATGCACCGGTGAATGGCCCACAGTGCCATATGCTGGTTTTTGTGTGTTTGCTTGGTGGCAATTGAAATGCCCATGCCAAGCCAGAAAAAATCAGGCCATTGAGAGATACAGTTGGCATTTAAACCTGGTCTCTTAAAGGTTAACAGTTCCAGGTAAGTCTAACTTATGTTTGAATAGGGGTAATGCTCTGCACAATATTAATTTCTGTACTAGATGGCAGTGGGTGATGGGTTTCACATTCTGGCCACCCTACCCCTGAATGGCATGCCCAGCAATCAGGTAGTATGAGGCTGGGCTCAAGAACTGAAATATAGTTACAGTGCTGATACTCTAGACTTGTTTTGGGAGATGACTGGTTCAAATCATACCCAACTCATCAGCTATTCTCTCAGGTTCATGATTTTTCTCAGTCTCTCCAGGCAAGTGCTGTGATAATACCTTTATTAACCACAGCCACTCCCATTCATATTTTTGCATTTCAATTCAATTGTGAGTCATTCCATCCTTTGATGCTGTCTAGCTCCAGTTACACTGACACCTGTAAAATAAACCACACACCCACAGTACCAAGTCACAAATTTTAGGTAGCTATTGGTTACGCTCGTCAACAAAGATTTTGTCCCATGAGGAAAAGTGTCTGTTTCTGATGTATTTTTGGACGCTGAATTCAAATGTTTCCAGAATTTCTCTATCACTCACACCTTTTATGTTGCATCAGACTATGTGAAAGCACAAGCCTACCATATGTGAGTCACTGGGGGGCCTGTAGAAGGTAGTCTGGACATGTTGTAACAAGCAAACAGTCATGTGTCATACACGTGTGATTAACAGTCCTTTGCTGATTGCTGGCCAGTGCACAGTTTATCATCATCTCAGAAGTACATAGTGTTTATTACACCATTAATATGCCAAGAAAGTGCATAAATTCACTGGATACATTCTGCTTCATCTGCGGTAAGGTGACATTCAAATCCCAAAGACCGTCTTTCACACCCCTGATTAAGAAATGCTGTGAGCATTATTTCGGCTGCAGAGTGGATGATCAGGACAAGAGTTGGGCTCCCCATTTTTGTTGTGTGACATGTGCCATGTTTCTCATGGCATGAGCAAAAGTTTCACTCTGTATGCCTTTCACCATTCCTATAGTTTGGAGAGAGCTCACGGACCATGTTTCAGATTGCTACTTCTGCCTGACCAGTATCACTGGTGTAACAGCAAAGTCCAAACACACTGTTCAATATCATAATTTACCATCTGCGATGAGGTCAGTGCCTCACGGTGCAGAGTTATTTGTGCCAAAGCTTCCAACAAACATGATGCCAAGTGACAGTGAGTCAAGTGATGAAGCCAAGCTAACAACTATAAGGATTGTGATCTAACATTTACAGGAGCCTGTTCTTCCAGTGAACCACACCTGCTGACTAAAGGGGACCTGAACCTATCAAAGAAGCAAGCTGAACTTTTAAGCTTCAGGTTAAAGGGCTGGAATCTTCTGCGCCAGGCCACTAAGGTGTGTTTTTGCTGTGGGCGCCATGAATAATTCAAGGATTTCTTCTATCAGGAAGGTGGTGTCATGTTTTGCAATGATGCTTGTTTCGTTATGGAAGTTCTTGGCCATGAATATAACCCAGATCAGTGGCACTTGTTCATTGATTCGTCAAAAGTGAGCTTGAAGGTGGTTCTACTCCACAACGAAATAGATTCCCCTCCGTTCCTTTGGCTCATGCAGCCAACATGAAAGAAAGTTATGAAAGCATGAAACTACTGTTGGGAAAGATTAAGAATGACGAATTTAAGTGGAAGTTATGTGGTGGTCTCAAGGTTGAGGCACTGTTACTAGGAATGCAACTTGAGTACACAAAATACTGTTGTTTCCTGTACGAGTGGGACAGCCAGGACAAGAAGAATCACTATGTAAATAAACTGTGGCCTAAACGAACAACACTGGCACCAGGGGAGGAAAATATCGTCAATCCTCCTCTAGTTCTTCCAGAGAAAATTTATCTGCCCTCTTCGCACATAAAGCTGGGCCTCATGAAAAACTTTGTGAAAGGTACAGATATAACCGGCTGTGGATTCGAGTATGGTTGGAATAAGTTCCCAAGTCTGAGTGACACAAAAATCAAGAAGGGTATATTTATAGGACCCCAGATCAGGGAACTGATGCAAGACAAGCAGTTCGATGAAGACCTGAATGAGACCGAAAGAAACGTGTGGTTGTAATTTAAGAGGATTTGCAAGGAGTTCTTAGGAAATCATAAAGCAGCGAACTATCAGAATGTTGTGCAGGACCTGTTGACTTCGTACAAAGCTATGGGATGCAATATGAGTCTGAAAATCCACATTATAGAATCACACTTGGATTTTTTCCCAGAAAATCTTGGGTGGAGTCAGTGACAAACAAAGTGAAAGATTTCACCAAGACATTATGGCTATGGAAAAGTGGTACCAAGGCAAGTGGACCTACAAGTATATTGGCGGATTATTGCTGGACACTGAATAGGGATGTACCTGACACCAAATACCAGCGAAAGTCATACGCCTCTACATTTTAGAGGAAAGTTTCTGCTTGTTTCATGAGCACATAAAGTACTATTTTGCACATGTATATTCCTCTGTATCTTTGAAACCCTGCCTGATAGAAAAATTCTGTGTACATATCTGAATTCAGCATAAAAAGTACTGCTAATTTCACCCATTGAAGTTTGTGGGACAAAAAAAGTTAAATTTTGTTGACCAGTGTTATGGCTTTTAGCCATATATTTTGGAAATAGTGTCATTTATTACATTTTAGTGTTAAAGGCTTTAGAATTGTAAGTGCTGAAAACTTGAAGTTAATGGCTTAAATTCAGTTTACATGTAAATGTTTAGTATTGGCTCTGATGCCATATACTGCATGCAATATATCAGTTCGTAGCATCACATACTAAGCAGTATCTTACAAGCATGGCATTGTGAAACGTACCTTAATATCAGAGTTCCTTCTCCAAAGTTACAGAACTACGTGCATTGCGTAGGAATATCATAAAAGGAAGCAAAAGTGTCATAACTGCTACTTCTGAAAGTATTATTTCATCTCACCATTATATTCTGTAAATGTGATTGAAGAAAATACAGTGAAATCATTAAATCATGTTTGTTTTTCATGCGTGTTTCCTTACTCTTGATTCATCATACAGTCAGGTAAATGCAATATAAATTTTCTGTAGTTTGTCCTCTTGAAATGCCTATTTTTCTTTATTGGTTTTTGTCACAGAGAAGTGCATGATACAGAAGTTTTATACATGATGTTCTGTTATATTCTGTTTGGGCACTTGAATTACAGTAACATTGTAAAACATTTTTATAGGTCTCATTTTTATGCATTATTTGTATTTTTTTATTTACTCACTAATTTAATCCCAAGCCTTGCATCCAAATTAACCCTTAGGCGACTAATGTCATATATATATATGGAGCACCCATTCTTGATGTTTCTAGATCACACACGACGACGCAGCACAGTCGGTAGGACTCCTCTGGACGAG
>Ga0268261_10004234_pt1 | contig 10718 bp, 8 predicted proteins | sample TergutNc150P1_FD_190353 | JGI IMG/M metagenome (GOLD analysis project Ga0268261, IMG submission 190353) | Nasutitermes corniger P1 segment gut microbial community from laboratory colony in Florida, USA - Nc150 P1 (SPAdes) (version 2) | ecosystem: Host-associated > Arthropoda: Insects > Digestive...
GGGGGGGGGGGGGGGGACTGTTTGGCATCTACCATAGTTGTTCAAATGGCATATCCTACAGCCACTCCACAATTTATATACATTTCAAATTCACTCACAGCATTGAATTTGTCAGCAACCTTCCTTTCTTCTTCCTTGACCTCTGGAGCTTTGTAATCTCTATTCAGCTCTTCCAAAATTTCTCGCGTTTCCATGGAAACTGACTTGAGATTTCCAGCGGTATCCTTCTCAGGTACTATGGCACAAAAAAATATCCAGTGATAACCAGTGCAAAGAAATATGACATTAGCCCTCATAGGACCAGAACTGGTATCACATGCTATAAAAGAATTTCCACAATATTCAATAAAAATGTAATACAGCTTATGAATGAGAGGATTCAAAAGCCTCCTGTCTATCCCAACACATGGTCTACCACCACATTTGGCCCTTCAAAATTAATTCTGCAGCCTCTGAGCATCATTAAACAATATTAAACAAAAAGTAATAAAGCTTATGAATGACAGATTTAAAAAACTTGCTCTCTACACTTGTTTGGGTCAAGCAAACACTGTTACACAATGAAGAGCAACATATGGCCTGCAGGCTGCATGTGGGACTTCAGAGTTCTATTTGCAGCCTGCGAGAGTTTTTAAACACATCAACTTATGCTCAACCATGATAAAAGACAACTTCTTTAGTAATCTGGTGAATGCTGCATGCATAGTTACACCGTTTAAGTTGTAACAGTATTTATGCATGTTATGTGATAAAACAACATATTTTAGAAATTTTACAGTGGGAAGAGTGAGAAAAACACAGATGTTTAGCTTCACCATCCTCCTAATTCTTTCAGTTTCAAGTATGCTGTAATAATCAAGGCAAGGGCATTTCAGTCATAAATTTTATCATTGAGGTTTTGAGATCCCACTCTGACACACCACACTCGGTAGGACTCCTCTGAATGAGTGATCGCCCCGTCACAGAGACCTCTACCTGAGAACATGCAACCCTCACAAGAGACAGATACCTATACACCGGTGGGATTCAAATCTGCAATCCCAGCAAGTGGGCAGCTGCAGAGCCACGCCTTAAGACCACACAGCCAACAGCACCGGTCTTTGATGTACTTACATTCTCAAAAAATAACGCAAGTCCTAAAAATTGAATTAATTGTAACATAAATTTTTACTAATACTTTATTAAGAGTAATTTTATTATTTTAGTATAAAATAAATTTTTCCTGAAAAAAAATGACTTTTACATTTAAGCACTGGTTTGCAGCCTGGACAGGACTTGGAGATTTTTATATGACCCTTATCCAATACAAGGGTGCTCTACCCTGCTGTAAAGGCTATTGATAACAACCAGCTGTTTTTAAGGGGTTCCACATAGTTGTGACTAAAGGAATAGATTTTCTTTATACATCAAGAAAGAGGCGTATCCAATCTCGAATTAAAAAACATAATTTGGATCCAAACACTGGACCAAAAAACCCCTTGATAACACCTTTAAAACTGTATCACAAATTTCTGTTGAATATATAGCTACTGGCCTTCATTTTCAACTTTAAGATTATTCTTCAAATGATGATATGTTGACAGATTGAATTTCTCAATGTTGTGTGGATCCTGAAGTGTAATCAAGTCTTTTCGTTGAAAAGGTTCATCATTCAAGAGATCCTTCCAACACTTTGTCTTCATATTCAGTTGTTCAATGGCCTGGAATACATTAAAATCATATTATTACTTTCATGGGACTACATTAAAAACATATTATTTTTGCAACTACTGAATCTCTGGTGGTATCAGGGGCAAAGATATTACCAACTGAATGAAAAAATATAAAATAGCCTCATCCAGAATAATATAAAAGTGACTTAACGGAGCCAGAATAGGGTAGGATAGCATGCAGGGTAAGGGCTGGCCAACTCAGGAACTGTGGTTTAATTTCCAGCAAGAATAAGAGATTTTTCTCTTCTCCAATATCTGGACTAGCTGTGAGGCCCACCCAACCTCCTACTAAATGAGCATTAGAATCTCTTTCACCATCGACAAAGTAGCTAAGCAGTTAAGCTGACCATTTACCTCCATTAATTGCCAAGGTGGAAGAGGCAACATGCAAAAATAAATCTTACTGATATGTTATAATTTGAAGGCATGTTAAAAACAAAAAGATTGCATAAAATTAACCTCTACGGCAAGAACAGTCATGAAATTTACATTTCTTTACAGCTGTTAATGTATTACCTCATAACAAAATACATTTCCAGTGGTCCCAACTGCAACAATATGAGAATGTTTTGTGAACGGCTTGTAGAGGACAGGACAATGGTATTCCCCTTTAGCATTCTTATGGAAATTCAATTTTATTAAGTTCTTTGCTTCTAGAGGCTGCAAAAAACCATAAACGCTGTTACATATGTAATGAACAGTGCACACTCCAACACAAGATGGAAATGCATGCAAAGTGTAATAACTTATGTATTAACCTTTTGATTGTATAAAAGCAGACAAAGTTTAAATTTTAATAAAGTAACAGATGTGGAAGCATATCCTATTCCATTTCATTCAAACACACATTTACACAGATATATAAGTATTTAAATCCCCTGTCCCTGTGTGTTCCTACACACACACACACACACACACACACACACACACACATACAGACAGTGGAGTTGCATCGCCTGCACTTTTAACTTATGTGAATTCAACTACAAATTCTTGCAAAAAGCTGAAAAATGAATACATAGCATGGGTAATGCCACACAATATGCCACTTGGTGTGCAAAATACACTGGCACCCAAGTACCTCACTTACTGTGCACCTCACAGTGTGTGTATCATCTGTACATCATGCTGTGCTAAGGGTTATTATGATGTTTTAAGTTTACTTATTCTTCACACCACATGGCACCCAAATGTCACACACAGACAAATGTTTTTGTATACAAACATTACTACAGGTGTAACTTAAATGCATTTTAATTAGTCCAACCTGTTGCATGAGCATACCAAATCTAGTGACAGTTCTGTATAAAATGTGCTTCCTAATTAATCACAGACTTTCTAGAGGTACATAAGTACCTGATGTGCTTGTCCCACTGTATTCCCATTTTCTCCAACACCTGAACAATGCAGAATATCTGATCAGTAGCTCAACACTTCTGCTCTCCACTATAGCCAACCAAATAAGGTGGAGGTTGAAGGAAAAGAGCAGGTGTAAGATACCGAATTCTGCGATGTGATATCACGCAATCTGGTAGGTAAGTACCACCATTCCCAATTACCCTGATACATTATCTACACACCAAATTACACACGGTGTCATCCCAGAGAATGGTTATCTTCCTGACCACCGTGAGAACCTGAAATCTAAGAAAACTGTGTACATCATGCATTCCTCAGTCAAGACTTACAGCCTACCTTTCCTGTTACAGGATTACTTTTAAATTTTTTCAAGTATGCAACAACAGCTTGAAGTTCAAATATATTTCCGTCACTGTCACAGTATGGGTGCACAAAGGGCTGCAAGCATAAACAGCAATGGTCAAATGGCAATCTTCGAAATCCAGTTGTTTCTGGACCCGATCTCTTTCCTCCATATAAAGTCGTCCATTCTGTGTACGTAATGTACCTGCCAAAAAATAAATACAGTAACAGCATATATTTATTAACATGAAACATTACAATGTTACAAAGCTGTATATCCTATAATATAAACATAAATTAGCTTAATAAATATACTGTAAGACTACACCAACAAGTTACAGACTTTTTATTTTATAACAGTATCATTAGCCAGTATCCAGCCAAAATTCAAACCAAGACTCTCCCATACATATGGCTTGTGATAAATTTTGTTTTTCCTTTCCTTCATCTACTTGATATCCAGCCAAAATTCAAACCAGGCCTACCCCATATAAATGGTTTGTTGTGATAAATTTTGTTCATTTACCTTCATCTAATACATCTGTCTTTATACCAGGTGTACCTAACATACAGCCTGACATTCACACAAGAAAATTTACTACCCGTAAAGTACGTTCTTCAGTAGCAAAAATATTACCAAGCAGTACATCTGGCAGTCTGGGAACTTATCAAGAAGACAGCTCTATCCTTCATGTGCCTCTAAAAATTAGAATGGTTACCCCTTTGTACCTGCACAGTAACATGTCACTGAATTAAGTTGGGGAGCCCTGTCTGTATGAGAATGAAGGAGACCGAAACAGATTTTTAGCTCCTTTGAAATGTGAGAAAGGTCAATTCACAGCCTACATGGGGGCTGTACCTAAAGCATCAATTTATTTTGTTGCCTGCCCCTGATACCTGTCTGGTAGCCACTTATTCTAGGACAGTACAGTGCTGGATTATTCTGTGCAAATCATACACGTATAATTATGCATAGGCAGATGAGTATTTTTCATGGCAGTAAATAAATGTGCTGTGCTAGTCAATTCTTAACAGTGCTAAAACACAAGTGCAAGTGTTCAGTGTCCCTGTGGGGCCCAATGTGGTTGTAATTTGATTTACATCAAACTAAACACAACTAACATTGAAAGAGAACCCAGTGTGTTGAATTCTGCATAGAAAGATAGTCTTTCATGGAACTTGATAAGAAATTTACATATCTTGGGTGCTGTGACTCAACTGTTTTGCTAAAAGAAACTTATGACAGCACTTTGAAGGTAAGTATAAAAATGCTTTTGAAGCTGGAAGAGTATAAAAGCTAATACCTATCATATCCACAAAGTAGTTTCTGTCAAGCACAGCATTTTCAGGAAAAAAAAAAAAAAAAAAAAACAGAATTGGTTACAAAAGTGAGATTGAAAATTTCCACAGAAATAGTTGTGAGAGTACCCCCATTCGCAGCAAGTAAACTCACTATGAGAGGTTTGTTAACTGCTAATTCTGGGTTCTGGCTTGAGAATAATACTGGTTTAATAAGGATGGTTTATTGATTGCAATGCAGAAGAGAACAAGTGACATTTCAGACAATCCCCATGATCAACAACAAAGTAAATCAGACATTCTCACAAAATTACTCTCCCCACTAATAAAACTGATGGCAGGATTTGGTATAATTCTTGCTTACTGTGCATGGCATTCATTCTGACTTGTATATTATTAAAGACCTGGTGGGCATATGTTCCATCCATGGTCAAACAACTACAGAAGAGATCTCCAATGACACCATGAAGTATATAACTGAAAAAAAATCTTACTTTCTATAAACTGGTTGGCATTTGTACAGCTGGAGTTCCATCTATGGATAGGAAGAATACTGTGTTGCTGCACCTTTTGAGTGATCATCATGCAGATTACAAAGTGTTACAGTATCACATATTGATATTAAGCACCTGGACCATTAAATTTCAATATGTGATGTCTACAGTTCTTGCTGTTATGAAGTACTCGTACAGTCACTAGAATGTTCAGAACTTTCCAAGCATTTCCTCAGGGATGATGGATATGGTAATCTGATTACCACTGGCTGAGTTTGAGAGCAGTGATACAGTACAGTAGTCCCTCGGTAATCCAGACAATTTAAGGCCAACTATAACCCCCTCTCTTCCCCCAGTGATCCAGTCATTGTCCGGATCACTGGGAGGGAAATCTGAGACAATCCATATTCTAGGACTGGTGGTGCAAAAAGAGTCAGCCAGTCTTTCATGGCTCAGCAATAAGGATGTGACATCTCAAGTGTCACAGTACTCTTTCTCTCTTATTATGTGGTTATAGTGAAATGACAGCGATAAAAGTCTCATTACTACTAGTATGTTACTATTATGGACTGTTAAGTGCAGTACTTAGGATCTAGGGAATTATACTTTAGCCTGGAGTGATGATTTTTTCTGTATGTTACCTGTAACACGGGGTTTCACCCTCATTGATCTGGATTCCTGGGTATTCTAGACCACCCCTCCCCCCATATAGTCTGGATGACCAAGGGACTACTGTATTTTGTGGAGATCTACAGTAAAAACATGCCTGTTCTTAAAGTTGACATAAAAACTTCACCAGCATTACACAGGCAAGCTTACTTTTCCCATACACCACCAATGACATCAACCAGTTGAATACAGAACTTATGCACACATTCAACTTACTTTTTTATATGACGAACACAGTGAAATAACTTCAGAGAATTAAATTTCTTCAGCAAACACTTTTCAAATTTGATTTCACACACTCTCTCATATGTATGAAGAATATTCCTACTGAAATCTTATATATCTGGGAGCAAACTATTCAGAGACATTACAGGGAGTTTAAAAGTACAGTGTCAGTTTCTAGTGAGGGCAAAATGCTCTTCAAATTAATACAGGGTCTGTTCTTCTCTAACCATGAAGAAATTATAAAGTACTGGGTTACAGCCATCCACCCTGCACAAAAATAACATAGGGAATCAGGTGTTACAAACTTTCATCAAAGCCTTGGTATGTCAGAAGCTATATAGCATATCGCTATCTTCATAGCACATACGTATGTCAACAAGCATTATCTGTACTGGCTGCAGCCAGCAATAAACAACATACAGTGCTGTTGACATTACATCCTATGAGCATTAATATAGCACATTTTAGCATATGAGAAACCTGAACCAGAAAAAAATTAAACTGTTCATATTAAGTACGGCCTGCTTCAAGGTAAAATACATTCCCCTAGATCTTAAATATCTGTTGTACAGGTTTCCCATAAACCCACTCTTGAAAACATATATCACTGGCAGAATTCCGTCTCAAGCTCATCCTGTACCTCCTGCAAAATCATCACCAGATACGAGGGAGACTGAAAACTATTTCCCACCTACGAATGGGATTAAAATCTTGACAAGCCCAAGTGTAGTCTTCAATAGGATAAGCTGCTTTTAACAGCTATTTGCTATAAGCCTTCACCCTACTTACATTTTGTCTTTCTGATGTTGCCGCTTCCCCATTATAATTCTGATAATGTAAACTGTATCAAAAGCGTTCAAATAAAAATCTTACGTCCTTATACTCTATTCAACACCACACACCAAGACTCTATAACCCACACCAACACTCACATCACCCTCCCCCCCAAAGGCGCACAACCAACCAGGTATTCGGCTACCTATACTAGTTCACTGATTACTAGAGTATACTAGATGATCAGTGACAGCAACCATACTTCTCAGCTCTGCCAACACCGATATTTGAAAATTCCTATACTCCCGCATGTGAAGCATTAATAGCAGTAATACAAACGGCACAAATTACATCAAAAGACGCTTGTGTCGATAAGATTTTTTATTTTAATCTCGGATTATTTACACTACTTTTTGTATGGGTGTGAAACCTGGTCGCTGACATTGAGGGAGGAACGCAGGCTGAAGGTGTTTGAGAGTAGGGTGTTGAGGAAAGTATTTAGACCTAAAAGGACGAGGTAACAGGGGAATGGAGGAAGCTACATAAAGAGGAGCTGAATGAACTGTACTCCTTACCCAATATTGTGCGGGTGGTAAAATCGAGACGAATGAGATGGGCAGGGCATGTGGCGCTTATGGGGCAGGATAGGTGTGTGCACAGGTGTTGGTGGGGAAGCCTGAGGGAAGAGCCCGTTGGCGAGACCAAGACGTAGATGGGAGAATAATATTAAGATAGATCTTCAGGAAGTTGGAGGGGGTCGTGGAGACTGGATGGAGTTGACTCAGGATAGAAACAGGTGGCGGGCACTTGTGGGTACGGTGTGGGACTTTCGGGCTCCATAAATGCGGGGAATTTCTTGACTAGGTGCAAAGTTTACTGGTTAGCTTCTGAAGAAGGACTCTGCTCCATCGAGTAAGTAAATATTATTTACACTACTACTGCATCGCGGATCGGTGTGTGTCAAGTATTATAGTTGGTGAACCTGTTGATCGAGGGATGATGTCCATCTAGTAAGGAAGGTTCGAACTAATTCGGAGGGGCTGGTGAACCGAATCGACAAGTGATGTTATTTTCATCCACCCTGAACCAGAAGAATGAGTTAAATAGTTGGTGTGATAACTGCTTTTATAAACACTTTATAATTCACGATAAGAGGAGCTCTTTTTCAGCGCTTTAACTTGTTATTAAAAAATTTAAATTATTACGGAACTGTGTGTGAATGTATTACTATTCTTAGAAGCGCAAGGGGGTGGTGCATATAAAGTGAAAGAGCCCCCACATTTACATACGGATGGGTATTGCTTGTGTATTCATGGCCACTTGAATACAGCAATTTTTGTTGTGTATGTAATTGTTGGAAAAGTATATAGTTAAGTAAAGTATAATTGTGTATAATTATATTACGATTAGTTTACTGCTGGAAATGAATAATATAGGTCTATTACGTTAATTAAATTATGAATATTTTACCGTTCAACGTGTAAAGACTATCAAGCCACAAATCATTTGACCGGTATAATATAAAACTTTACTGTTAGTATATAATGCTACAACATTCAATTAACGATTGTTGAATGGTTTGTGCTAGTACTAATTACGGGTAGCAATAGCTAATGTCAAATGTATTTACAAAATGGCGGACAATCATCTTGTGGGTAAAAGGAAAGATTCTTTCATGATAAGTGGAAAATTATGTTCCGGATAAAGACTGATATTTGCACTGAAGTTGGACTTTAAACACAAGAAGTGTAAGGCTTGTCTGAAGTCAGGTTTAATCAGAGTCTGGTATGAGATGTAACAGTTCCATTGTACACTAGCCACTGTCCTTGGGACTGTGTACTCATGTTAGTTGGTAGTCCAGGGGTATCGTGATTATTGATTGATTTTATATTGAATTACATTTTTATGTCTTTTTCAGACTGATGTCAGGGGCAGGGTCAAGTGGGACTGGGCGGGGCCGAGGCACAGCCTCTCTGACTGACAACAAGACTGAGAACAAAGACACAAAGCCAAATCCAAAAATGTCTAAGGCACTTAGCACTTCTGCTAAAAGGTAATGTTGTTGGACTTCTACAGGCATCATCTAAAACTAAACTTTTTGTGTAGATATCCAGTTTCCAGTCTGTTCAACAGCTGATCATGTTGGACATTCGGTAAAAATCGTGTCATAATACGTATGCAGTACAGTGTTGTTCCATATTTGTCTGCACATATTTTGAGGCAACTGCTGGAGTTTGTGTCTTAATGATGCAAACACTTTGGGAAGATTAATGTTTTAATTTTATGAATAAACATTTGCTACTTCACAGTTGGACAGCAGATATATTTTGTTTTCTTTTTGTTTAGTGGTGGTGTATTGAAGAAAAAAATTTACCATGAACCGCACACAGTTATCGAGATTTGCAAGTCTATGCAATTGATATTGAATGTAACATTTTGCATAAAGTATTTAGGTCTCTTATAGAATATCTGATTTGTAAGGTTTGTGTTGCTAGACATACTGTATTATACACGGGCACTATTTTGTCTGATGACTTGTATCAGTCTTCACTCAGATTATTTTGCATAATGGCAGACAGCAGAGCAATGCCCATAATTCCACCTTGCCATTAGTCATGGTCCACGTGTTTCAGTTCAGTGTCTGGTAATTGATGTTAGGATGTTACTCACCATATGTAAAGAAGTTGCAGGGAATGTTTTTGTCTGGCTCACAGATGCATCATTGTGCAGCATAAACATTCCTTGTTGCATGTTGAAGTTTTGTAAGGTACGCAGGCCAGTGTTAAGGGACTACCAGCAGTTGTCAGAAACAGTAATATCCCTGGGTTTTGAGTATTTTCTGAATGTGGAGTATATTTCTGGTTCCAGCAATCTTAGTTAAATTGACCAGCCTGTAATCAGAATCCACATCCTCTACACTTAGACTGAGATTAAAAATTACTTGCCACTTCTGTGCAGACCTGTTTGTGATGAGTGGGTGACCATATTTCTGAACCCATGTTGTATTGTTCATTGTCTTGGCTCACATAAATGGAATGGATGTGTTTATTTAGCTGAATACAAGTGGACTTTGAATTTGAGTGCCACATTGAATATGGCCTTGTTCACTTAGTTCCAAAAAGTTCAGTCTTTAGTTACTTTATTGTGACTTGATCTCCTGTATATTTCTAACTAATGTCTTATTTACAGGATTCAGAAAGAACTGGCTGAAATTACTCTGGATCCTCCTCCAAATTGCAGGTAATGCTGTACATCTTTCATGTTTTGCTATCAGGTATGTGAAAAAATGCATTAACCCATTCCCTGTTTTCACCATTGCTTCCATTACAGTGCAGGTCCAAAAGGAGACAATTTGTATGAATGGGTTTCAACAATTTTGGGTCCACCCGGATCAGTTTATGAAGGTGGAGTTTTCTTCTTGGACATCCATTTCTCTCCTGAGTATCCTTTCAAACCCCCTAAGGTGAGGCATGGAGATTAATATATTTAAGCCCAACAACTGTCATTGTCAGAGATGTTTTCTAATTCAGTCTGTATAGTACAGCATCTATTGTGGTGATATATGTAATGTATTTTTAATTAATACATTTTAATTTATTTTTGTTCAGGTAACGTTCCGTACTAGAATCTATCACTGTAACATCAACAGTCAAGGTGTGATATGTCTTGACATCCTTAAAGACAACTGGTCTCCAGCTCTCACCATTTCCAAAGTGTTACTGTCCATCTGCTCACTCCTGACTGACTGCAATCCAGGTAACTGTAACTCGTTAAGACCCACACACAGTGACATCTTATTTTAAGAAACAGCAGAATAACCCCCCCCCCCCCCCCCCCCCCCCCC
>Ga0268261_10004235_pt1 | contig 10718 bp, 3 predicted proteins | sample TergutNc150P1_FD_190353 | JGI IMG/M metagenome (GOLD analysis project Ga0268261, IMG submission 190353) | Nasutitermes corniger P1 segment gut microbial community from laboratory colony in Florida, USA - Nc150 P1 (SPAdes) (version 2) | ecosystem: Host-associated > Arthropoda: Insects > Digestive...
GGGGGGGGGGGGGACTTGGGGCGCTTAGCCTGATGAAATATTTGATAGAAGCTGTGAGGAAGTGTGAAGACTATAAGAAAGCCAGCCTCACTATTTATCATCAGTATAAAATTCCTGGTACATTTCTTGGTGGCAGACGACACTCATTACCCAGAGGAGTCGTAGTTTATGTAGCATTGCAGTTTCATTTTCATTGCTTGCAGAAATGAGTATCATGTGCCAGGTTACAGTAGAATATGTATCGCGTTCTGTTACAGGCAAGGTGTGAAACTAAGCAGTATATGAAATGCGCCGAAACGTCAAGCGTAGCGTGAAACGTTTGTTATTTTGTACATTGTCTCGGCATTTCATGTAGTGCCAGATTTTATATAATGTGTTACAGTCGACCTGAACAAGTCAAACAACCCAGAAAGCCCCAGCCCTTTGGGTCAGGAATGGTGAACCTTTTCGCTACACGGTGCCAGCTTGGCATCAAAAGTTGTTAAGTTGCCACAGTTGCCATTTCTTAGCTGTAGAAGTTTTAAAGTTACATATTTTAATGCTTAATATTACACTACTGTAATTTATGGTTATCAGTTGTCTGTATTTTAGCATTTTAAGATTTTAGTCATTCCTGTAAGAGGCAGCAGAACACAGACTAGCATGTTGGCTTTATAATTTCGTTATAATGACTCCCAGAGGATGGCACCTCGTTGCCGAAACATGTAGGAGTTTATATATGTCATATGGTGTATCACAGAGTGCATATGTTGGATGGTATATTGCGTATAAGAACATGCACGGTATAAGTAACAAAAAAGACCGATAAGACAACGTTATGTTTTCTTGTAACTGTGTTTTCCTGGGTAACGATGCATCTCAGAGTAGGTGCAGGGGGACGGGGGTGGAAACATGGAGAGGCGTCAATAATGTGCATTGCGTAAAACACTTTTGGTTTGGTTAATTACTGGGTTATCCATTGACTCCATTTGTTAATATACACTAAACCTGTAATAACTGGTGTTAGCTTATAAATTGGTTGGGGTTAAACTTGTCAGCAGGGCATATGGCTTGGCATCCCTGTTGCAGGCTAAGCTAAGCTAGCCTGACCTAACTTAACATAACCCCCTGTAAATAATTACTTCGTACAGTAATTTTACCTTTCAGTCCATTAGGACTTAGTGACTGGGTTGGTTAACCAAGGAATCATGGTTCGGTTTCCGTCAGGCTCTGAGTTCCTCTTTTTCAAAGCGTCCAAGCCGGCTCTGGGTCCCCGCAACCCACTCCTGTTCAGCAGCAAATGGCAACCGGCGTTTCTTGCTTTAGGTCTATACCTCCACGCCTACGGATGCCTTTGTAGCATGCAGTGGTACACTTTACCTTTATTAGTGTGTGAATATGTTTGTATTTATGCTTGATTATCTTACTAACAGGGCGCAAATTGAATACGGACTAAGTAACATTTTATAATTACCTTTGTCATATACCGTATGTATAGTGCAGCTGCTCAACAGCTAGGGATGCGGAGTATTTCCTGCTACATCTGACTCTTGACGCGATGAAACGTATTTGTTTGAGAGACAGGGCGAGAGAGAAGGCAATGTGGTTTCTTCTCCACATCATCCTTTTAACAAAGTAATGCGGGGATAATAACAGCCATACTTACCAGTGTGTAACATGCGAGAAAGAGAGGGAGCACTAGACATAAGATACGTCTTGTCCTTCCGCGAAATATGTGGCACCCGTGCCATAAAGCTGAAAGACGTCTTTAGCTGCCGACCTTTTTATCTATTGAGGAACCATGTCGGCTGGCTTGTGCCGTGCGGTTGAGTGCTTGCTTCCTTACGTTTCGAAGGGACGTAACGCCTTCATGTTCAGGGTTATGTTTACATGAATTCACTCACGAAGAATAAGGCGCTGCGTTTCTTCGAATCGAAGGGAACAAATTACCCAACCACACGTCGCAACAACCCAGAAGGCCAGATTTCTCCACAGTTACGCGGTGGAAACATCAAAGCACTCTTTTACTGTTAATAATATATTTATTTCTGATTATGTTCTTCGTGCATTATATCTTGTCGGTGCGTGATTCGTTTTTTTTTTGTGAATGAATGAAACGGTAAAAGTTTTTTTCGTAATATTTGGACGTCAGTCTTCAAGCATACCTAACAATATTACTTTAAAAAGGGAAGGGGAAATTGGAATATTGTTCACTATTAAATGCTTGTACTAAGAATTCTAAGAATATGGCTGTTTTTACAGTAGACTCGTGGTCTTGCGGCCCAAGTGCCGTCCAACCCGGGAGACAGCACCGTCGTTTACGGCTGCTGTACATTTCTTTGAAGTTTATTGATGTTTATTGTTTCGAATCAGTCCCGTCATTTTAAAGTTGGAATTTGACGGAAGAGTGTTTGTCACGAAAGTGGTGTACCATCTCATTTCTATTCCAAATGAAGTACACACCAAGTGAGTTTTGTTTTGTGTCATAAGGGTTTACTATGAGATTGCAGTAGTGTGGTGATTTTAAATTTATTTTCACAAGCTTAAAATCATTTTATTTTTTAGTCGCCCTTTCTCGGAAAAAATGGGTGTGTACAAGATTGAAAAAGTGAAATTCGGGGTCACGGTGCTATTCTGAGAAGAAGTGTGTGAGAAAAACTTAAGACTCCTTACCTCGCCTAGAATATACACAAGGACAGTAGGAGAGCAGAGTTTCATTTGAAACTACCAAAATACTTATATCACTTAAGAGTTTTGGATTTCTCTCTTTTTTGAATAACGAATGAGTTGTATATGATGACATTTATGTTGTTGTTGTTGATGGTGGTGGTGGTGGCGGCGGCGGCGGCGGCGGTGGTTTAGTATGCAGTCTTGGACAACACTGGATGATTGTTTAGTTGGAGTGGAGAGGAGTAAAAGAGAGGCATTCTGTACCCTTGTGCATGACCTGACCCTTCGAATCAGGATTCGCTGTTGCTTTGGCATGCAGGTACAGTTTATAACTATGCAACGTCTGTTGTCCCAACGTACGCTGCAGATTAACCGCATCGACGTATACACACGTATCTCACGAACTGCGAGAAGGAAGCCATCAGTTACCGGAAGACGCTAAACGGTACATCAAAGGATGTGCCTTCCGGTTCCAGTATGCGAAGAAGTCGTTAGTTCTTGAATACGATGTTGGACATGAGACAGCGTCAACCGGAGGCTGAGCTAGCACACCAGTCACAAATACCAACAGGGATGAGCTCATCGGACAAACGTCAAATTAGGGGACGTCGTGATTTCTTCAGTTGGGCATTTAGGTATGCCAGCACAATGCGAATTACCGCAGGTTGAACACCGCGCAGTAAGGTTGCACGTAACTCAGTAACATTGTGTGGAAACCACTATTGTTTGATTTTAGAAGAAGCGCTTGACGGATTTCTGAGCTGTCTCCATGTATTCCATTGCATCATTTTTGTAGGATTTTGTAGACGACGAATTATGGTACTAAAAATTACGTGGCTGTGATAATTAAATAGTTCTCTCTTGTAACATTTAATAAATATACAGATATCAGATATTCTCTTAATTAAACTCGTAGTAGTAAAATTTTAATTCATCTGCTTTAAAATTTCATATAAAATTACTGAAAATGAATTGTCCCTGTTTGCATGTAACTGTATACTAAGAAAGACAATTAACCCTTTCTTTTTTAAAAGTTAAACATTTGGAGTATATTAATTGCATGGCAGGAGTAACACTTGAGATATTTTCATTATTACGCAAGTTGTCTATTAGATTATTCGCACGCACCAGCTTACTCGTGTCTCTGTCCTCTCGTGACGGAGGTAGTTGACTTCGTAAAGAAATAAGGAACTGCTTTGTCAGGAGACACAGAATAGGAATACAAACACGTATGTTTTTGCCAGCTTTCCCATCTTGTAACCTAACGACGTCAGCCCTTGTGTCTCCGTCCGCATGTAGTACTTCTATATCCTCCAGACGGATTTGTTTTAAAACTTCAGTAAACGTATGTCGACACCTTCCTATTTTGGTTAAATTCGGACAACAATAACATGAAGTCCTACCTGCTTGTCTGGATGTCTGCCCGCGTCTCGAGTATAGCTTTACTTATGTATAGCATAAATATTTGAAACACAGGACTTGTACAGAATTTTAATGCGCAAATAAATAGGGAAAGGTGCACTTGGATCGCTGAGGAGCTAACGCGAGAGGACTTACAATGGATGCTACAGAGAGAAGTTGTTGGAAGTGGTTCAGGGTCATGTAGAGTGGCACGCTCTGGTATTAGCGGTGCGTTTTCCGCTACTTTATTCTTCTAATCTGTATATGGAGGTAGTATTTTCCTCCGAAACTATGATCAGGTGCTAGCAACTGGCACGGCGCTACATTTCGAGAAGACAGCAAAGTTCGAAACCTGAAAACCTGTAAGGTTTCGAAGCCCAAAAATTAATCTAGTCCAGGGGCGGGTATTTACTTGCTGGAGGGGCGGATGGGTCTGGTTCGATTTGACTGCTCGCCAGGGAGCGCCTGAGACAATTTGTTGAATATTGTCACACACTAACTTCACCTATAACCCAATATAGGCCTCAGATCTCGCAGACCTCATGGTCTGCGAGATTTTGAGGTTCCCACAGCCTTGTAGATGAAGATGCCAGTTTGAAGGAGATAACGCTCTACGTGTTGTTATGTAGGTACCAGCATTTCGGAGGAGCGTAAGGCATCCATCTTCAGGGTAATGGTAGACTACCCGGAAAATGGAGAATGCCATAGAGGCATCAAGCTCCGCCGATTCGTTAGTACCTCATGTCAGTCTACACGGCGAGATATCCCAGCAGTCTGGTATCTTTAGTTAGGTATCTATCTTTATGTTGTTTCCATGCAGCAAGTTATTGTTGTGGTAATTGATATGTACGCCAGGTGGCAGTAATTTCTGAAAATAACTCGTGAAGTCGAGACTTGCCTACGTTTCGGTCAGTACTGTAACCTATATCCTCGTCTCTTAGTACAGGTATCTAGAAGCAGCAGCGTTTATTCTGTTAAAACTTCGAAGTTGAGGGAATGCACGTTCAGTGAAACTGTGATTTCAGAGTGAGGTACATGGCGATAATGTACCTCGTATGAGAGTGGGTCGATTGAGGGGTTATAGTTATATGTGCGCTCATTATAGATGACATCTACCATACTTTACCCTTGAAATTTCAGCGGTTTATATGTTCTTAATAATTTCGGACACTATTTTTTAACTCTGGTATTGTGTGGAAAAGATGCGAATTGAGCCGAGTCTGTAGGTACCCTCTTTCGATTTTTTGCGTACGCTTTTGTAGGTAAGGTAGTAAGTGCAGCTAATGGGGCTCCCACAATCTGGAGGTCCGAAAAAAATACGTTTTTTTATTTTTTATTTTTACAGTTAACAGTGTTCTCAGGTTTTAGCATACCGTCAGACTTGTAGTCGTATAGCTGCTGTTACGATATGCAGTTACTATCACCTTGAGGCTATCTAGAACGGACCGTAGTTTAGCTAGCCAATATGCACAATATTAGCATCACCCAGGCTCCCGCCGCCGTGTAAATGAGATATTCGCCCTTCTGGGATGTTACGCGGCGCAGACTGGAAGTTATTTTATACAAGACAACAAGACTAACATACAGGGAACATATCCTAATATTACCATTTATATTTTTGTTGTGTTTCTTTACAGATTCTTGTCGTCGTAAAACATTCCGTATGTTCTTTATTACCTATGCATGTAAATCGTATATAAAATCCAAATAAAAAATTTATTGTTATTTTCATCAAAGTATAGCATTATTTTCAAAATAAGAATGTGTCCGGAAAATATATACAGTGCTAAATATTTTGCTGGTTCTAAGGGGAGCAGTTAAAGAAAGCGTTGTAGGACATGATAACAGAAAGGGATCCCGTGTAACAGTTAACTTTCGAATACAATGAATTATTTTTCGTCATGTTTTAAGACGGGTTCTGAAAAGCTGACTAATAGTTTGTGATACAGGATATCGTGTGTACTGGCAGCGCTGAACTACAGACTATGTAGATTAGTAGCCTGGGGATGATTTAACTTTACGTCGAAACACGTAGCTGTAGTGTTCCACTGGACTTTATTTTAAAGTTCAATGAAGCTGATGGACAAGAGACATGCCTCAGTATAGATCTGACAGTATGGTGTGTGAATGTGCACTGTACATGATATTTAAAATTATTATGAATGATGTATTACATTGCCGCTGGTCGCAAGCCAGAGTTGTACGAGCTACAAGAATATTTTTGTACTTTGACAGAACCAGTCCGGTCATTCAGTTATCATCGGACCTCGTGTCTTCCGACTTCGTAGTTATCGAAGTGGTATATTGGACATGGGAAAGGCCAAGTATAAATTTATTGTACTGAATTTTGACAGCGGATCTTCCCTGGAGGCCGTTTGCAAGTTAGTAATTCTAGGACGACGTGCAGCTGCGTCTTCGGTTTATACTGCAACTGCTTGCATATACATACATATCATGTTCCGTCTAATTAATAAAGCGGCGACTTATTGCTTTAGTTTTGTTTACAAACTGATTTAAGCACAGCGTCATGATGGTGTACATGGGTTTTGGTGGTAAAGTTCCATGCATTCGTTCTGATCTCGCGGTCGAGTAGGCGTTATTCTTGATTCGTATTTGGGAGATCTTGGATACAAACTTGATGCCCGGAAAACTGCTGTTCTGGCTGAGATTTTTCGTGTCTTTCGGTATAACAACCGGTATAACCAGTTACCTCAAATTAGGCTAGTAGCTAAGACTGTGAGTAATCTTTGAAGCTGGAATATGCGTTACTGTATGTCGTGAAATGAAGAAGAAATGCGACGACTACGATAAAGCTGTATGGAATCGCATAGTGGTATGATTATTAAGTACGTAATTGGAACTAATATGGACGGTAGCTTTTGTGACAATTTGATGTTCCGACATTTGCCAGAAGGGACTAAGGAAAATCCACGAAAAAAGCTCGGTCAGTTGCTGTTTTCTGGGACTTTGCATCATGTAGTTCTCTAAGCAGGTGTACCTACTAACTGCATCCATTTTCAGATACAAGAGTAAACCACTAGTCGAAGTCATTTCATGTAGCGGTCACTCAGTCGGTGTGTTTTGATGGCCAGCTTCTTCCTTTCCTTTCCCTTTCCTTTCCTTTCCTTTCTAGTCCTTTCCTTTCCTTTCCTTTCCTTTCCTTTTCTTTTTTCCTTGTCATAACTTCCAGTCCGAAGAAAGAATTGGCCTTTCGTTTGTCAAGTCTGAGTGTTTGTCAGTATTTTCACATTACTTAGAAATTTGCATGGTGCCACTATCCATTATAAATACAGCACGTGTAACCAATGTATGTATGCAGCGCCACTGTCAGTCCAGACCTGTTCAGTAGATCAAACCTTACCCTACTTAGCGTTTGCGGCAACAGTAGGTTAGTAACTTGAGCGGTCGTAATCTTGACCGCCGCACAGTTTAAATCCTTCCCGTATCTTGTATCTTCGACTTGTCCTATGTTGTGAACATTCATTTTCGTGATTTTGTATGACTATGACTATGACTATTTGCTGCCTGCATAATTAGGCATGTCTGCAAAACGTTTCCTTAAAGCCGTATGCAAACTGCGAACCGGTATGCGCCTTGGAAAGTTGCCAGTTTTGCGGAAAACGTAGTTGTAGGCGCTGCAAATTCAAGAGATGTATTTCTGCCGCAAATTCCTAGGCGGGGCAGGCGTATTTGAGACCTAATGAGTGCTTCATGGATTGTTAATTTAATTTTAGCGCTGAGTCCCACACTTGTGAATCGGCAGCGGGCTCTGTTTAAAGTTCTGAAGCTTATTTTTTTTTTTGTTTATTTCTGTATGGATTCTACATTTTCTCGTTCTGTCAGAGATTACATCGAGATATTTCAGGCGGTGTACAAACGGGATGTTCCGTCTTAGGCCGCGGCTACACTGGAGCCAGAACCGACGCAACACAGCAAACCAATTTTTGTCTGGGTATGCATTGCAGGAACGTGTGGCTACATTTAAACCGACATGCGTGTCCATACTTGTAGCTACACAAGGGCAATCCCATGCGCACTGCAGCAGGTATCTGTCCAAACTGTCGGCTCCAAACAAACTCAATTTGTTGTCGCCAGGCAGCCGGGAGAGATAACATTCCAGTCGTATCGGTTTCAGTGTAGCCGCTGACATAAACAGTAATGCTTTTGATAACAACTTCTTTATCTGGAGTGTGTGGTGACGGTCGTGTTGTGTCGTTTCTGGCTCCAGTGTAGCCGCAGCCGTAGTACTCTAACGTGAGACCCAACCGGTCTATGAAATGGCCTGGATTTTATCCTCATCGATCTGTATGGTCTAGTCACACAACTGCCGTAGTGACTATATGCAGGTATCACCAGCAAAGATGGCTGTATTAGTACCTGGTATTCTGGGCGCGCAATTCTTTATACAGACTTTAGAAGTTTGGGGAATGTTGGGGACAGGACGGAACTTGGTGGTACTGCTGGTTTTATATCTCGACATAGACACATCGCCTTCGACTGAAACTTTGAACTCGCTGCTTGAAATGAAATAAATATTAAGCTTGATTACACTGACCGATGATATTAATCTTGATAACACATGAAGCAAGGCCGGGTGCCGTATTGTGTCAAAGGCTCTTTCGATATCCATGGGTACCTCAGCAGCAGCCGCAGCAATATTATTGCTGAAGTTTAAGGTCTCGTTATTCGTGCTTTGTTCAATGAAGTGTGGTACAGCGACAAGCACGAAAACCAAAATTACTTGAACTGAACGAGTGTCTTTCCTATTTATGGCTTTGGACAATTTTTCGAACAACTTTCTCTGATAGTTTGCCCCTCGTGGACAAGGGTTGTCAGTTTTTTTAAAGGGAGTGTAGTGTCCGTACCTGCTTTTGACAAGCCAGTAACTTCTGCTTACTGGCAAGGGCCCTGAAAATGCGATAGATGGAAGCAGCTTGGATGTATGAATGACCTTGAAACGTGCCTGAGGTATTCGATTTTACATCTCTAGACCATAAACCGTTCTTAATTTTAGCACTTTTAGGATTTTTGTAAGCCACGGTGTCGGATTTTCTCTGGAGGGTTGTTACAATTCTGAGCAGAGCCTCCAACCGCCGTTAATGGTTGTCGTCACACAGATGATGAGAAGTGGGCCGTTTTTCTAAGTAGGCAGCTAGTTGGCGTTTTCTAGCAGGCGGAATTTAAGTTCAAGGAGGCCATGAATAGCAGTTGGTGCTCTCCGGCCATCCCATTTTGTATGGAATTTTGAGGTAGGCCACGTGGCTTGAGGTGTGTATGACCTCACGGTTTCCATCTTGTTTCCCACGTTTCAAATGCTCTTCTCGGGGACATCTGATGGTTTTGTGACCCATTTAACTGCCATTTGAAGTTCTGGATCCCGCATTTCTTGCCTCAGTTCCCTGAGCTCCTGTATCTGCTTTGCCAGCAAACGAGGTCAGGTACAGGGCCGTGGCCGCGGGAGGGTAGGTGTTTCGGCCGCCCTTGACAGCAGAATCCAAGGGGTAGCAAAGTGGGAGAAAAAATAAGTAGTTTAAATTAAAAATTGAGTTCTCGCACTTTACAAGTTTTAAATTATTCAGCCAAATAAAAGGTAAATCAATAAGTAATTGTAATGCTTTTAAGTTTATAATTTCTGTTATGCATTGTGATTATTCGCCCCGAGCGCAAAGAAACCTAGCTACGCCACTGGTCAGGTAGGTTCTTAGATCCGAAAGTGTGATTCTATATGTCGTCAGATTATATGCCGTACCTGTAAGGCTGCATATTCGCGGGCAGCTTTATCGCCCTATTCCACCGTTTGACGCTCATGTCATGTGTTGCCATCTTGAAAGTGCACGCACGCACGCACGCACGCTATAACGGTTCTGTCTCAGTCGGCGCAAGAGATACACGACGCGGCGATGTGGAAGATTTCTTGTGTGTGATCCACGCAGTATCATATGCATACACTCAGCCCATTTTTTTGCGCTTGTTCGCGATACGAGTGTCTGCTGATAGGGTTATCTTCAAATTCACATACGAATAAATGGTACACAAATTACTGGAGCTACTCCATCCCAAAATGGTCTGGAAACACCCAGATGTAGAAAACTGCGGTTAAAGTGATCTCGAATCTAACTTTTTTTTTTTTTTTTTTGGGATCAGGCCACGCCTGGAAAAGGTGATAAAATCAAGTTGGTAAGGTGAGACCGTGAGCGCGGTCCTTCTTGGGAGATGTGCGTGAGGGGCACACAATAAAGAATATGGCACTTGAGACGACTGTTGTACGCTTACTGTATTCACGCTTGCCTTACTCCTTTCACAATGCAGATGGAGATACCAAGGTCGTCCGAAACGTTGGTACATGTGTAGCAGGATACATAGCGTCATAGCCACCACTGAACTTCAAATGTCAAAGCCTCAGCCAGGAATCTGGCTACCCTGACGTAGAATTTTTGTGATTTTTGTCATAATCTCCAGGAAAGTGCCGTGATATTGCATCAAATTAGGCCACATCCGCATCCCACTCCTTTACAGTTTTGCATTCTCTAACTATCGTACTGGCCGACTCTGTACAGTCAGAACTACAGCCAGCGTCTTTAATTAAATCGGAAATAAATTACATGCTTGTTAGCCTATGCCTGCTACGTTACGCGACCAGCGTCTGTGCAATGAGCCCCCCCCCCCCC
>Ga0268261_10004236_pt1 | contig 10717 bp, 5 predicted proteins | sample TergutNc150P1_FD_190353 | JGI IMG/M metagenome (GOLD analysis project Ga0268261, IMG submission 190353) | Nasutitermes corniger P1 segment gut microbial community from laboratory colony in Florida, USA - Nc150 P1 (SPAdes) (version 2) | ecosystem: Host-associated > Arthropoda: Insects > Digestive...
TGTCTGTCTGTCTGTCTGTCTGTCTGTCTGTCTGTCTGTCTGTCTGTCTGTCTGTCTGTCTGTCTGTCTGTCTGTCTATCTGTCTATCTATCTATCTGTCTATCTGTCTATCTAGCTATCTGTCTGTCTGTCTGTCTGTCTGTCTGTCTATCTATCTATCTGTCTGTCTATCTATCTATCTGTCTGTCTATCTATCTATCTATCTGTCTGTCTATCTGTCTGTCTATCTGTCTGTCTATCTATCTATCTATGTGTCCGTCTGTCTGTCCGTCCGCCCGTCCGTCCGCCCGTCCGTCCGCCCGTCCGTCCGCCCGCCCGTCCGTCCGTCCGTCCGCCCGTCCGCCCGTCCGCCCGCCCGCCCGCCCGCCCGCCCGCCCGTCCGTCCGTCCGTCCCCCTCTCTCTCTCTCTGTCTGTCTGTCTGTCTGTCTGTCTGTTTTTCGTAATAAAAGGCGAATATTTGCGGTGTCTTAACTGATGAATGCTGTTTTAAAGATAATTACTTTAAATAGTCCATTAAGGCTATGGTCCGTGAAAAGAGTTGTTATAATAGGTATAATCAGGTGTTTGTTTCTAAGAAGTTGCTTTTATTCTTATGATAAATTCTAAGCCAAGTTTAGTCAGTAAGTGGTAGGACTGATTCTCGGGCTTTTTAATTGGCCTGTTTCAGATGAGCAGAAAGGATGAATTGTAACCGACGCAGAAGTAAGCGATTAGGTTGGACCAACTAAAGCGTGCAAAACGCGTCAGTATGTTTAAATAATTCTTTGCGTACCTCATAAGAACATCATATTTCCGTTACAAAAACCATTGGGTTGATGGTGTAGCAGGAAGTGATTGTTATTTAATGAAAATCGTATGCAACTCGTAAATTCACTGTGGGCAAAGTGCAAATATTTATTGCATTGCACATTTACAGGAGTGAGGCATTGTTACCTGGTGAAATTAAGTAAAGCCAATAAGAATTTGTTACAGAATTTTCCTGGGCCGATGTTAGAAACTGGATCATTCCAAGTTCGATGGGAGGGTACCTTGTCATTCACCAGCGATGCGCTATGCGTAACAGTAAAGTGGCAAATAATATTTAATGATTCGTTTCTTGCCTTATGGAAAACATCACGTTTCCATTTCAAACACCAGTCAGCTGCTTATTTTGAAAATTAAACGAGTTTGTGTCTACGCGCGCGCGCGCACGCACGCACGCACACACACACACACACACACACACACACACACACACACACACACACACACACTACCAATATAATGTGAAGATTTAGACAGACGGACAGATAATGAATCAGAATTTTGCCTTCGTTTTTATTTTAATAAGAGTAAAGGAAAATTTCTGTTCCAGTTTTGAAAATTAGGTACTTTATAAATAATTTTTCTTGGGTGTCGGATTCCTATTAAAAGTTCTGTTTGTGTGATACTCTTAGCATGACGTTTTTACCTAGAAGTGGGCTGTTGTGTTATTATGTAGTCACTACTTAGATTTAATTGCGCTCTTGGAATATGGAAAACATTAATTTCAAAATTCAAAACTTTATTTCAATCTCAGGAGATTGAGTAATTTTCAAAGCGGCTCTTATTTTATCTTCATATTATGATACGAGTAATATAGACGCTTTAGAATTAAACTGTTTTGCTGACTATATCTGTATTGTCAGGCTTTAGTAATTCTCGTTACGAAATGTAATCAGTGCTATATTTGAAGTTCTCATAGCAGTGTTAATGAAGACTCAAATGTTCTGGGATGTGCCGTTGTATTGACCCGTAAATATTAACCGAGGTCTCAGAGGAGCTTGGTACCTCCATCTTCAGGGTCTGAGCAGTCGATCAGATCATGGAATACTTTAATTTTCAGATTAAATTATACCTTTTTGTTAATGCAATAGCACCTGCCTGTAGTATGTTATACGCACTTTACGTGAGGTGGAGGCCCAAATTATGTGGCATTAACGCAGAACTTTAAAATGAAGAACCATAAAAGCAAAACTGTGGAAATGACAGCAGTGCAGGTTTCATTTGTCTCAATATTATTGTGAATGAAACAGCCAAAGTTTGTGTTTTGGCGGATGAGGGAGTGACAAACAAGGGTTAGACTGTAATTAGCGCACACCAGGTTGACTCTCAACAACTCTCTAATTGGTTTTCCATGTCTCTCGTTTTCCGTGATCTCCCTCAACAATTCGCGCCATAGTAATTATCCACAGGGACGATAGCTCAAACTGTGAACTGCGACGAATTGCGTCTTGTTACATTTATGGACTGGACGTAGTAAAGTCACGGGTACTGATATGGACGATTGCTGTTCTGTTTCTGTTATAATACGTTTTATGTGTTTGGCACCACGTCTTTATCATCTCCGGGGCCCATCCAATTTCTAGAGCTCTTTCCCGGTGTGAGAAGAGGTAAAATGGCAGGAGCATGTAATTTACTACTGATATACGTCGAGGTATGATAACGTGAATGTGGAACTTTGCCTTTGCACCCTTTCGATCATCGCTTGGTGTTTCGTGCTAGTTTATTCTCAAACTTTGAAGGTTCTGGAAGCAGGTTTTCATTACTCATTGCCTTTTACGTGTTGTTTATAAATTTTATAAATGGTAACTACGAAGGTCGCGGAAACGGCGTGATTCATCGGCCACCTAAAATGCAGGAGGAGAAGGTGCACTAGGAAGATAGGGTAGGCCATCCGCCCATCGGCCCGTGTGTTCCATTTCCGAAACTGGTGGATGGATTACCATGAAAGTCTATTATTTTCGGGTCTTAGACTATAAGATGAAGAAATAGATACTGCTTAATTTTGGTCCGTTCCATATTACACATGCTTTGCATAAATCTCAACCGGAACGCCATCGATTATCAAAGTGTTTATCCTTCGAAAACGTGAAACATAGTGTGAAATATGGGTATCATTAGAAACAACTATTAGGCATATTATTTAAAACGTTTTGGTACGGCGTACCTTGGGCGAAGTACAGTGAGAAGGTTGTGTTATCCTCTAAAATAGACAAACACATATAACTTCGCTATTCGAATTCCCATTTATGGCACAAGACGAAAGTGAAATAGTGTAGGTGGCGAATGCGTATAGCATTTTAATACCCATGCTCTCCGCCATACGTATGTGTGGCTACTCCTGGTGTCTTTTGAGTCAAAACCGATTAATATTGAAGAAAAATACAATAAAATGCACATCATTAATTCAGATTGAGGGAGGAAGTGGCATACGTTTAATAGGATGTGTTGGATGTTGTGCAGAATAAAGACGCTCGCGAAGACCCTTTCGGGAATCGACCGTCAGTCATCTGGTATGCTGTGAGATGGTTCACGACGAACTTACGTTTCTTGGATGTGCGAATTAAAATGTGTAATTCCAGTGTTATTTTAAAGAATCATGACACATTTTTTCACATCAGTAACTCAGCGCAGTATCCGTCACCACGGCAACAAGCACACAGAACGTCGTTCAACGCTGTTCGACCAGTGTATGGCATCTGCCGGCAGCAACGATAAACTGGGAGTAATTTACACGTATCCTCTAGTGGTTTTCATCTGTCACGTTCTAATGTCCCTTATGTTGCTGTTCACCGGGATGTCGTGAAGTAAACATTAAGCGTTACGTCTGCGGAATACAGTGGCTTATATTATCCGTCAGTATTGCTTCATATAATTGCCTTTAAGGCGCGTTCGCAAAACTGCGAAAATTTGAACATCTCGGCTCCCACTGGACGGATTTTCATGAAATTTGATATTTGAGGGTTTTAAAAAATCTGTAGAGAAAATTCAATTTTGATTAAAATATGACAAGAATAATGGGTGTTTTACATGAAGACCTTTGTACAAGTATGATATCTCGCTGATTTTTTCGTAGAATTAGAAATATTGGTAGAGCCAGACAGACCGCAGATGGCACTGTAGTACTTTTCATGCGCACTGAATGCTGCGTAACTAAAGCAACAGACAAACAATCAGAATATGTAGTACTTACAGCCTTTTCACGGCTACAGTCGTTAAGCGTACACCGCCTCGCTGTTCGTTTGTACGTACTTTGTCTTGTTTGGACTCTTAAGCCGTCAGTACAGTAGGTCAACTTGACCTTGTTTCCACATAATACATGCAACTGATATAGTAATATACAAATAAAATTAACTCTAACTCTCTGAACGCTTAAATATTGCCATTATTTCGTTATGTAGCAGTCAGAATCGTTATTGGTTAGGAGATGAACAACACAGTGGCAACAGTAAATGAAAGTGATTGATTGATTGATTGATTGCTTACAAAGGGGTTCGGGACCTCTACTGCTCCCGATGCACTTAGGCCTTAATAACGGGCCCTTTGTGCCTCATGTCAAATTACGGGAGCCCTGTTACTTTTCTCAAGTTCCAGATGGCTCCCAAACTTCTACTCTTGATGTCCTCTGGCTCCAAGGTAAAGAATAAAAAATACGCGTGTCTGAATGAGGCCAAAGCTTCACACTTACAAAGAATGTGGGCCGAGGTCTCTTCTTTTACTCCACATCTCCTAAATAGTGGACTGTCCAGCAGCCCCAGTAGGTTTTAAGGTGTCTCCTCAGGGTGTTATGTCCAGTGAGAAGGCCCGTAACAGCCCTGGACTGAGTCCTGTTGGAGGGCAGAAACCTAGCCTTGCCACCCAGGCAGTATCCCGAGATTATTTCTCGAGCCTGTCTCTGGGTATCGCCAAGACCTCGCCATCGTGCACAATGCTGGTTTACCAACCAGCGGCTGATCTTTCTTCGTATATGTCGTCTAGAGACTCCCAGGGCCGGCTGAGGTCCAAGAAAACTCAGAACAGGGCCGCCTTTTGCGAGCTCGTGGGCGATCTCATTTCCTCGTACTCCATGTCCAGGGACCCAGAACAGCCCCACTGCATGCCGGGTAGAGTTATAATTCAACGCCTTTTGGCACGAATGGACCAATGAAGACGTTCTGGCGGCCTGAAGAGCTTTCAAAGCCGCCTGACTATCAGAGCAGATACTCACGTATTTTTCTGATCTATTCTGAAACTGAATTTCGTAAACACAGGCTAAGATAGCATATATCTCAGCCTGAAAGACTGTAGCGTATTTTCCTAGAGAAAAGCTGAGCCTTTTTCCCACAGATTGCCCATAGACTCCAGCCCCGGTCCTTCCCCTCATCTTGGACCCATCTGTAAACCACACGAGCCCTTTGACTACAGGAGGAGCGCTAGTTCCTTTGGTCCAATCTTCTGTAGTCAGCATATGAACCCTGTATTTGGGTTCAAATACAGGTTTTGGCTTAATGACGTCAACCCCCATATTAGATATGGGATCTGATTGCTGACGCCGCATCAAAATACTACTGTGTCCTCGACTGGGATGTAGGTGAGACCAAAATCCCAGACTCCAGAGACGATGCGCGGCTGACCTCGCCTCACTCTCTACCACTAGCTCCAGTGGGGGGAGGCAAATAAGTGCTTCCACCGCATTAGTGGGAGTAGTGCGCATTGCTCCTGTTATCCCTAAGCATGCTAATCTTTGGATTCTGCTTAGTTTTTTCTTGGCACTGGCCGTCTGGCAACCGGGCCACCATACCAAGGATGCGAAAGTGACGGATGGCCTAATGATAGAGACATACAGCCAATGAACCACCCTGGGTCCCAGGGACCACGTCGCACCATAGGCCCTCCTGCAATCCCACGACAAATTTGGGGCCTTTCTCACCTTAACATCCACGTGTTCCCTCCAGGTCAGCCGTGAATCCAGGATCACTCCTAGATACTTGACCGACTCCGAGCGATGTAAGGTTGACCCAAATAAACGCGGTTCAGAGAACCCTGAGAGTTTTTTTTCTTTTCGTGAATGCAACAAGCCCAGTTTTGTCGGGATTAACCGACAAACCGAGCTCGTCACACCACGCTTCTACGGTATGAAGGGCCCATTTAATGAGCCCTGATACCGCATTTGGGAATTTTCCCACCGCTAGAAGACATGTCATCCGCATACCCTTGAGTATGAACACCTCCCTTACTGAGCCTTGCTAGCAATTCATTGACAAGGCACCATAGGAGAGGTGACATGACACCTCCCTGTTGGCAGCCCCTAGACACCGCGACGCTAGTGGAAAATCCACTTAAGGTCGCCGTGGTTAGCCGACCCTCCAGGGTGGCTCTAATCCATCGTACGATGGTGTAATCTATTCCATGTTGAGCAAGTGCTGCACACATAGTCATAAGAGGTGCTATTAAATGCACCTTCTGTATTAAGAAAGACGCCTAAGGCTATCTGTTGCTGATCAAGAGCCTTCTCAACCCGAACCACGAGCTAATGAAATGCCGTTTCCACAGACTTTCCAGCCTGGTATGCATGATGGTTGGGATGAAGTGGCTTGAGCGCCAAGATTTCATCCTTTAGAAATCTATCCGCCAGTCTCAAATGCAAGTGAGACACGCATATGATGCCGATCGTATTGCGGTCCCTGTCTCTACTGGAAAAAAAGCTACATGCATGTGATGTTTACGGGAGTCGCGATTTAAAGTAGCCCTCAGGGGGTGTATTGTACAACTTTGGACAGTTTGAAGGTTTGTCTGCGGAAACTGCGTCTCCAGATGGCAAATGTCAATTGCTAACTGTTGATATTTCAACGGGCTTTAACTAGCTTACAGTTAATGTCTGTTCTTACTACAATATATTTGTGTTGGTATACAACTGTATGTTGCCGAGTAAGTGATGGATACTTTATCAGTGTAATGTTAGGGATTGTCGAAAATACATCAGATGCACGAACGGTTTAGGGCTCGCCTCGCACCTCTTTTCCCAGGGCACTTCTGAAATTGTATCTCATATTTGTTATGTTTTAAGATCATGGCTAGAGTTTATATCGAATACGAGATATTTTCGATGCTAGACGAGTAGAGTAATTACTAGAAAATAAGGACTGGGCTCAGTGAAAAGGACGTGTTGTGCATATTTATTTTACTTATTAGTTTTTATCCCCTGTTTTACTTGTTAGTTTTGACCTTCTGACCTTATATATCGTTTGCTAGTCTTAAACCACTTTTCACTTTGACCTTTATACCCGTGTTTTGCTTGCTATTATTGATTTGCTCTTTTAATATTTTTTTATTCCAGGTTTAATACTTCAGGTGTTCAAAATTTTTGGTGCCCTGTATGTCTGTTTTGCATCCAAGGTTTAGTGGAAAGTAACTGAAAGTAACTATTAAAGAAATTGAGAATCTAAACTGAATTGGGGGTTTTTTTTCCACTGATACACTAAACATGTTTACGTTAAGTCATTTTATTTTTTGTTATAAGTATAAAGAATGGGACAGTCTATAAATTTGTAGTGGCCATTCCAAAAGAGTGAACTTTTCAGTTCTTCTGCCCACAGTACTGTAGAAATTAAACTTATAATTTCAAAACATGTTTTAGGATAAATTGATACCTGTACGGAATGCCTTATTTTTTGTGGGAGTTGGGTTGCTTTTACGATGCTTTCTGTGTGAAAGATTATACAAGTCGAATGATATGATGCATGAATTGGAAGAGATATTGAAGGAAGCCGTCCTTCCCAAAATGCTGGTAGTCGTATTACCAGTAGGTTGTCCATCAAAGAGGTAAGGTAAGGTAAGTTTCTTACCTTTTGGATTACTGTGATGTCATTTTCCCTGTTTAGGAAGGTTAGCCTGACAAAAAAGTCTTATGAATAGCTGGGACAGGTGTGCATGTGCATGTACATATATGTGAACAATTTTTCATCTTCTGCATTCCTAGGAAAATTGCGCTTTTGAGTGCTATCCTAAGAAGTAGGAGGTTTACTCTGCAAAAACTGAGTACGAAAATAATGCCAATCAGTGTGTCCGAATAGGTAGCTTTATGCAAGTCTTTCCATGACTATCTGGGACTGTTTTAGGGTAATAATAAGGTACTTATCTTGGAAACTGAGAAAACCCCTAAGAGTTGTTAAACCGCCCGAGATCTGATGTTGCAACTTCTCGTTTCCGAGCTGATGTGCTTGGGTCTTTGCGATGAATCTTCTTTGGCGAGATGTACACGGTGTTTCTTTGGGAATCACTGCGTGGTACCTTTCAGACTACTCGTAATCTTGACAACCTTGAAGGCACTGGCGGCCCAGAAACTAAAAATCTCGGGACACAGCGAAGTTGAAACACACTCTGAAGCCCATCTTCATCATAGTTATTCAAATCTACGTCGTTTGTTATTGATTGTTTAGTATCCGTTTATATATTGCTTTTTTATCCTTCTGTCTTGTATTTTGTGTAGCTTTACAAAGCATGGTGGGGGCGAGATTTTCCGCACCCGTCCAGACGGTCCCTGGGTACCACGCAGCCTCCTATACAATGGGTACCAGGTTCTTTCCCGCGGGTAAAGCGGCCGGGGCGTGGCGCTGAAGATCCACCCCATCTAGCGCCGAGGTTAAAGAAAGAGTATAGCTATACATCTACTTACCCTCTGTGCCTTCGTGGCCTTTTATAGAGTGACCTTTACCTTTATAAATAATAACTGTTTTGGTCTTGAAGGGAATTAACATGGGACTGCAGAAGGTTTAAAAATGTTAGCCAGTATTGTAATATATTTTAATTACGTTAAAAGTTGCATGGGTATTTGTACACAAGATGGCCGCCTATTTTTTAATATTAAAATTAATTAAGTATAATATTAAAATTAATTATACTTACTTGGTTAGTTAATAGGCAAACCAATGCAAGTTCAATACTCATATGACTGGACCTTGCCATATATCTTATATATATATATATATATATATATATATATATATATATATATATATATACACACACACACACACACACACACACACACACACACACACACACACACACACACACACACACACACGCGCGCGCGTAATTATACTTGTATATGTTTATGTGTGTATCACTGACATCAAGCTACATTAGAAACAGTAATAGTTTTAGGCGCTTTGCAAGGTTGCGGAAAGCGACTATTAGCTTCTTTATGTCTGTCGTCCGCCTGCATGGCACAACTCGGCTCCCACAAGACGGATTGTATTGAAATTTTATTGTGGATTTTTCGAAAATCTGTCGCGAGAGTTCAGGTTTGACAAGAGTAGCGGGTACTTTACATGAAGACCAGTATACATTTATGATCATATCTCACTCATTTCTTAGAATGAGGAATGTTTCAGGCAAAAGTCGTAGATAAAATCAAAACACACATACGTTCAATAACTTTTTTCCCGAAAATCTTGCCGTTTGTGAGATAATGTGAAAAATACTGTAGAACCGGACAGGCCGCAGAAGACAATACGGCGCATGCGCATTGCGTGATGCATATCTAAGTTTAACAAGGCACACTCAAAATGTGTAATACTTATTGCTCTTCCACTGCAACAGTGGTTGCAAGAACGCGCCTCATTCTTACGTCTTGTTAACAGTGTATTTTAGCACTATGTACTGAATAGTTATTTTTATGAGGTCTTTAATTTTATATTTTGACGGTATGTACTGAATAGTTATTTCTCTTAGAAGTCTGTATTTTTGAAGCAGCAGATGAACAATAACAGCTATTGTAGACAGTGTTTGTAATGTTAACAATGACATACATTTGTCGATTTTAATTTCAAGCTATCATTCCCATTCTAAATAGTAAGTTTAGTTTATAAGGCCTATTAATGTTTAGCGTAGTGTACACATATTGATGTCTGTAGCTCATGACCTTTTTAAGTTAAAAGCCAAACATATAGCACATTTTAGGTATTAAAAGGTTTGTTTGAGAATATATGTTATTGTTCCTGTGCTATCCTAGTTATTTATTTTACTCATATGCAACAGCACGTCTCATCTTAGGATTATATTTTTAACAAATTTTTCTATTATTTTAATGTAATTTTCATGTTAAAGATTAGTCTTTTTCACGCAGTTGTGTGTAAACCATTGATACTTACACTTTTACTGCATTGAAATCCATGATATTGGCTCGCATGGGCCGAAATTTGTTTTACATGTACAATACTATTATAGATGGATGGGTAGTGCGAAACCAGTGTATGTTGTGCGTTTTAGATTTTATGATACTATAGTCGTTCTAAGCTTTCATGCGGTAGATATGCTGTTGGTGTCAGGGAATCCAAGTGGTTCCTCAGAGGTACAGGAACACTTATGTAAATTGTTCGCACAATATATAGCAATTTAGTCAAATGTCTCGATAACTACTGTTTTTTAATTCATTATAGTAACTGTCCAGGACAATTATACAGTCATTCCTCTTACTGATGGTGGTGGCATCGCATTGTTTTGTCACTTCATGACTACTGTTTACCGGTCACTTCATTGGTGTATTACTGTTAGTTATACTTTACTTGCTTGTCGGGTAATAAAATACATTTCAAAACCATTTTCACTTTTAAAGTCATTATTATCCTTTTCAAGCAATGCACTTTTAAGTTTCTAATTACAATATTTTTAACTGTTACTTCCCAAATCGAGGTGACCCAAATTACGTCTTCACCTAGCCAAGTCTCAACGGCTTCTCCTTGTTGGCCAGAGTGCGCGGTAGCTGGTATTCCGTTCAAATTTCGTCCCACTACTTCAATTTTTCTCACGTTCCCCGTTGGCTAACCGTTAATTTTACTTTTCTTTAATAAGCCAGAAAAGTTAAATTTTGAATTTCGTGTTGTCATGGGCTACTAATGACTTAATGTTGCCCCCCCCCCCCCCCCCCCCCCC
>Ga0268261_10004237_pt1 | contig 10717 bp, 11 predicted proteins | sample TergutNc150P1_FD_190353 | JGI IMG/M metagenome (GOLD analysis project Ga0268261, IMG submission 190353) | Nasutitermes corniger P1 segment gut microbial community from laboratory colony in Florida, USA - Nc150 P1 (SPAdes) (version 2) | ecosystem: Host-associated > Arthropoda: Insects >...
TATCTTGCGCAACACCTTGTTGCACGCAGATTGTCAGTGCCTCGAGAAAAACCTCGATATTTCCTATTTCTAGGAATTCGCGTCTGAATAGACGACACGCCTGTCGCAATACGGTGACGTCATCTTGGCAGTATCGTTCTAACATGTGCCGATTGTCGAAGACCTTGACTTTCTGCTCGTCATACCAGGCCATGAATTCCCTCCTCTCAGCCTCCCCCATCTCGTCAGCGCCGTAATACTCGATGTCAGGTATCGGCCCTACATAGTCTAGGTTTGCCCTCGTGTTGACGTAATGCGAATACCACGACTTACACGCCGTAAACCCGAATTCCTCGGGCAGCTTACGGAAAGGCATGGGTATGTAGGGTACTGAATCCAAAAATTGGATGTGATGAATCTTCATACTGATGATCTCTAAACCGTTTAATATCAATTCGGGGGTGTACTTGAGTAAAATAGCCCTATTCAATATGAATTGAGAATCGAAGGCTTTGGCATTGTGCGCTATCGCAACGACCTTCTTACACCAAGGGCGTGGTTTGCATAGGTACGATAGCAGATCGCCTACGGGGTCTTCGAAGAACGAATGCCTTCTCTTACCGCATTGTACACAATCTTCCTCATCGTCGTCTTGCATCTCGCAGTTCGTACAGAATTGCTGAAGGCAGACGAGGATAGGGACGTTCAGCTTTGCCGATTCGCTAATTTTCGTGTCCTGCGTGGTCTCGAAATCGTAAAATACGAATAATACGTCATCGGCGCAGGGCAATTCGTTCTTTGAAGTATGCATATAGCAGAGATGATTTATTTCCATGTTCTGTCTAAAATTCGCGCAGAAGGGTTTCAAACATTCGTGATTTTTTCTCGTCACGCACACGTTTAAGACGGCACAATTTCGCACCTTTTCGCGGACGGTCTTGCCTTCCAGCTTGTTTGTCTTATGTTTTTCGAAACACGAGCAACTTCTAAAGTTTCTGTTACAAGACTCGCACGGGACTCGGTTTTCAGAGTACGTACACGGAGGAACCGACTTGCAGTCACTACACGTCTCTCCGCACTTATGCGTCACGCCACGTTTACATCCTTTATTATATCCTTTGCATATATACCTTCGCGCCATTGCACCCGTAAGATTGTTTATCACATGGTAATGTCTCCTCGCGTCGTCATACAGCAGGTTAATTCTTCTTTCAGATTCTACCGGTCCGTCGAAATATGTCATCGCAATTTAATTCTCCGAAAACGACGATCCTGTACTCTTTGAAATGTTCTTGGAATCTCATTAGCTCGGGTACTCCCCCACCGCGCGACAGGTCTACACCTGTCGTCTCGAGTAGGCGATCGACTATGGGACGTGTCTTAAATCCGCGACGATACGAATTGTAATTTGGATCGCCGTCTACTTTTGCTTTTGCTATGACCAGAGCGTGAGCCAAGCAGTTAGTTTTCGCTTAGACTTCTACGATACTTTTTTCAGATGAACCATACTATCAAGCGGTCTACCCTTTGTCGCGATTCCGTCGCCGCCATGGCCGATTGGCATCGTTACAGAATGGACGGTCATCACTAATTTATCTAGAGCATTAAACCTAACATTCTACTGGGCGACCTTCTCGAACACCGTCCAGATCACATTTCCCGTTATCTGGTCCTTTCTTCAGAAGCTGATCCCTATAGCTCTGTCCTTCACATTAACTTCGTTACTGATTGTAACTCCGATCATATCGCTATTCTCGAGATCTCGTAACGCGTACTCGAACAATTCTGTCACACTGGCTAGGAAATGGGACATGGGGTTCGAATCTTCCTCTCCTTTGGATGGTGGTAAGAGACGGACGGTAAGCTGCGTTCTTTGAGCATTGAAACACCTGTACTGTCTGGTCTGTTCCTCATCGATCGTGAATCTCTCAGTCTGAATATCGTCTTGCGCCATACCCACTCTGAAATCAACACGCGCGAATGATAGGATCAGATCGCGTTTCACCCGCACATACACACTATACTATGATTAAGAAATATATTACTAACCTGTATAACAGCATGGAGAGATGTCGTGACCGTATGCGGTTATGTAGATATCGGCTTCCTCGCTCTCTATTTATTTCCACAATACTTGTCTTTATTGCTCGTAATTCATATACTAAGAATTAGTCGTGACCATATACGGTTATGTTGATAACAGCTTCCTCGAACTCTATTTGTCCACAATACTTGTCTTTATTGCTCGTAAGTCCTATACTAAGAGTTATCACGTGACCGTCTCCAGTTCCGAGAGTGCCCCCGTCGGGCTATAAAAGGCCATGCAGAGTACTGCAACGCCGTACCAGTACGGACAGTTGAGTGAGAGATTAGGACTTCCTGCAAAGAGAGAGAATATTTTGAGGTAAGCATTTCCTTTATTACAGTTTTCCTACGAGCTGATCAAAGTTATATAGAGCTTGCAAGGATGTTTCGATTTTTTCAGATGGCTCTAACCGCGAAATTTAAGATGGTCACGTCCTGTCAGCAAATCAAAATCACTTCTTTGAAGGATAACACGCCGTATCCAATCGAGCGAGCGGAAAAGGTCCAGACTAAATATGGCGAGGCGATCATACTGACTACAGAAATCCCCACACACATTTGTGAAAGTGTTTCTACCAATACGTTACGGATCTCTATTCACAGACAACGATCTGCATTCCATCAACGTGAAATCGGTTTCACTAAGTCTTAAATACATCGGCACTAGCCCCGATTCAAATTCCTACATCTTGGGCATAGAATAGTGCCTAGAGATATTCTTATGCAATTTCCAGATGAACCCTTCACAGAAGTATTCACTAGCAGCAGGGATGGATGAACCCATCGAAAACATTATTGTAGATCCTCCTTATTCACTAGAGGAAGAACTTCGTGTGATGGCAGCAGCAGGATTGAATGAACCCATCGAAAACCTGATTGTGGATCATCCGTATTTAGTATTTGTTGTAGAAAGAAGAGATCGTGAAGTCTTTGCGTTATTAGGAAAATATTTTTTGGACGATTTGAAACTGATCCGATTACCGCAACGACTTCACGAGCCCTTCGAACAATTGGTACTTATAAGTAAAATGAATGGTATAGATACCTTTTTTATTCATTATACTGGTAATTTGAACAATGGAAAGCCCATTTTCATGGCATGTGGCAAAGGCTTTAGTACATATGTATAGTGAACACCCGCTGCCATGTGTGTGCATAAAACAAAGAAAATAAAATAATTAATGATATATCTATATTATTTCTTTATATGTGGTTTCCAGAGCCATGTCTTGTATTCGTTACCGTTCCCTCGGACAGCTGGAGCTTCTTTTCTACCGTCTGTTTACAGCGCCACATATTTTAGAGTTGCTGGCAGAGGCGTTTGCGTGTTCTAGCGTCTTTTCTTCCAGCATGTCGGCCACCGCTACCACCACTCACGCGAGTATAGGTCGGGGAAATCCTAGCTCGTTACCATGTCGCAGAGTTTCGACAGATCGCCTCTCCATAGTGGACAGACTGGCTGCCCGTTCTGTAACAGGACGGAGTCTACAGATACTCGTCCATCAGCATTATGGTTACCGTCTACATCTCGAATGGAGACGCTGCAGCGGCAGTAGGGACTCGTCGAGGTTTATGGAGAGACGATTCTATATGCAGGGCGAAGCTGAAACGTTCTTTACAGAATTATGTAGCCGAGGGTTAGAAGGACTGTGTACTTGTGTGTATGAGGGATATAACATGTCCCCACATGAAAGAGCTCCTACATGTCTTCGAGCGCCTTTAATACAGTCTAAAAAATATCTATCTGAACCGAAGTGGTGGTTAAAAGCCCTGCAGGACATGTCAATCAAAACTCACTGCGGCTGTAATATCCCATCCTCATCTTCAGACCCGTTAGAATGGACATAGAGCTGATGTAAAACTCTATTAATAAATCCTCTATATACAGGTTATACTTTCACGTGTCTTTATTTTACGAACCTATCCTTGACATCGACATGTACATCCCAGGAACTGCTGAGTTCGGAAATCAACTATCCTCATTATGCGATCACGTTCCACATGCACAAACGTACTATAAATTATCTAAATGCCACATTATCACGTCTACACGACGTGACGGTCTAGCAAACATCCCCACCAACCTCCTGCCACGCTACTCCTACTCACATAACGCTGACCAACACGAGTCCACTATCTTCTAACTCTCTCTCCACGCGCCGCTTACCATGACATCACAGTATGAAACTTTCAGTCGAAGGTCAGCAGTCGCACGCTACGTAAGCTATCCTCTAACAAACCACGGTCGCCATCTTAAATATACCAATCTATACGGCGGCATTACGTCAACCACACATATATTATTAAAACACATCCATTACCAATCAACACCATGTCCATATACCTTCCTTTACATAGGCAAAGACAGACGGAACTTTTAGCGTATGGGGGGCATGGTGGCACCCTGACAAAATACCTACATAAAAAGTCGAAAGCCCAAGAGAGACCAGATCCGCCCCATTACTACTTACCTCAACTATTAATCAGTGTAACCTAGGAATTTGATTTGTAGTATATCCATGATTGTTGTGTAGACTGGCATAATTAATCATTCCTGTTCATCTTTTTCTAAGTGTTGGCGAACCAGAGCGCGAACATTTAATTGGTCCTACCGGGCCAGATTAACACAGCGATCGGTTAATTGTCTTACCGGGTAGGATTTATTTGGTCATTTTGCGCCGAAATAAGTGAATAAACACACAAAATTAGATTGCAGCACGCCGAATTATGTGCGGGCAGACACTGTGCAATAGTGTCGTAACAGAATAACTTCAGGAATTACGCAGTGGATCACGTTACTAATGCAATGCATATTAACGTCCGCCATCTTTGGGTATGGACCGAACAGTGTAACGCAACCATTTTGAGTCTGAATCCAGTACAGCGACAGTCACCGAATGTTCCCGATCACATTCGGCACTCTGCTACAACGAGACAGGTGGAAGGGGAACTCGACCGACCACTGACGTCACTTACATTGAAGCAGTCAGGCGGGTAGCAGCAAGGTCATTCACCCAACAGCTGTTCCACAACGTAAGAGCAACATGGATGCTCTCAGAAAACAACGTGTCAGGCAACGTGTAGTAGCAAAGGTGAGCCTCACTCGCATGCAGACATTCATTGAAACAGGTCATCGTAAACTAAATGAGATGCAGGTGAGATTTGAAGAACTTTCAAATATTTACAACAAATTTGAAACTGCTCAAAGCGACCTAGAGTTATTTGATGGTGCAGATCATTCAGATGACAGGCTACAGTTTGAAGATCAATATTTTGCAGTTAAGGCAAAATTTAATGAGTTACTACACCAAGCTGCAAGCCCACCACTGTCGAGGCACAGTTCCTCACACAGTAGTTCTTCAAGACATATATATGTTTCACATCATAGCAGCACTTATATAAAACTGCCAGTTATTTCGCTACCAACCTTTGAAGGCGAAACTACAAGTTGGCTTTATTATAGATACTTTCGAGGCTTTAAGTGTAACAAACAATGCCTTATCCAACATACAAAATTTCATTATCTTACTGCTTCTTTGAAAGGTGTAGCCAAGGGTGTTATTAATAATTTACAGGTTACTAATGAGAATTTTTCTGTTGCATGGAAGTTAGTAACGCAACGTTACAACAATCAATGGTTAATTTCTATGATGCATGCCAAGAACTTGTGTTGTTTACCTGCAGTTAAGAAATCAGACGCATCATTACTGCGTCAGTTAATAAATCACGTGTCTAGCCACATGAATGCACTTCAGGCATTATCACTTAATGTGCCTATTCAAGACCTAATGTTGAATCACCGTTTGTTATTTACTTCGGATGCTGAAACACAAGAATGGGAGCTTATAACAGCCTCACGTGAAGACATTCCTTCTACATCAGATTTGATAGCGTTTTTGGAATCAAGATGCAGAGCCCTGGAATTACTGCAGAACACCCAGTCGGTGAAGACAGTTACTGCCAGTCCCAGGCAACCACTAACATATGGTGGCAAGGTCAGTAAACCTTCATATTCAAATGTTGTTACACAGACTCAATGTACACTGTGTAATGGTTCACACAGGTTGTTTAAATGTGACAAATTTCTTAAATTAAAACCTCAGCAACGCCTTCACCCTCCTAAATAACAAAGATTTGCTTCAATTGTGTGCAATTATTTCACAAGGACCACTCGTGTTCAAAGCAAGTATGTCACAAGTACCAAAATAAACATCACACTTTGTTGTATTTAGACAGTCAGACTCAGGCAACAAACAATGGTTTTCCAACTAGGAATAATCAATCTGCAAACACAAAGGGTGTCACAAGTGCAAATGTGAACACATATTATACCTTGAAGGGCAAACCTAGAAATCACATTTTACTAGCAACAACCATCGTTGAAGTAAGAAACAAATTTGGTCAATATGTTCCTTGTCGAGCATTATTAGACAGTGGCTCTCAGTCTCACTTTATTACAGAGAGATGTGTACAACGTCTGAGATTGCCAAGGACACAAACACACATCTATTCAGGGCATATCAAATGTAAACACGTCCACAGGGCACAGTGTTTTCATTGATTTAAGGTCTAGGCACACTGAGTGGCACACCACACTTGACTTGCTGTATTACCAAACATAACAGGCATGACACCAGCAACTAAATTAAGTACAACTGATTGGAAAATCCCTACGGATATAAAGCTGGCAGATGAGCACTTTCATCAACCAGTGAACATTGACCTGCTAATAGGAGCAGACCTATTCTACAAGATCAGTCGTCCAGGCAGACGCAAACGTCCTGGATTACCTGTTTTACAAGAAACAGTTTTAGGTTGGATTGCAGCTGGCCGAACTCCACCACATACAACTCCAACATCCACAACAAGGGATAATGTAAATCATGCATCACGTCAACAAGAAACCAGTTGACTGGAACACAACTTAAACCGCTTCTGGGAAGTGGAAACTGTGGAACAGTCCACCATCACAGCAGAACAGAGAGCCTGTGAAGAACATTTCATCACAAACACAACCCAGCAACCAGATGGGAGATTTGTAGTTAAATTGCCAACCACGATGGAACCCAAACAACTTGGTACATCTCGCCTCTCAGCAGAGCGCAGATTACATGAAATAGAACGTAGGCTGGAACGAAATCCAAAACTTAAGGTCCAGTAACATAGCTTCATGAAGGAATATGAACAATTAGGTCACATGGAGCTAGTAATTCAACAAGAGGGAAATAACCCATGTTACTTCCTGCCTCATCATCCAGTCTATAAGGAAACAAGTTCCACCACAAAGACCGAGGTAGTTTTTGATGGAAGCGCCAAGACTTCGAATGGATTGTCACTAAACGACATACTTCAAGCAGGTGGCCCTGTCCAACCGGACTTGTATTCTATTGTACTGCGGTTCAGAACACAGCAGGTATGCTTCACAGCTGACATAGTCAAGATGTATCGTCAGATTTTTGTTCATCCACAAGACAGGGACTTACAAAGAATCTTATGGAGATATTCTTCTGAGAAACCCATCCAAGAGTACGGACTCACCTCTGTCACATATGGAACTTCTTCAGCTCCATTCTTGGCAACACGATGCCTCAAGAAACTTGCAGATGATAACGAACAACAGTACCCAAGGGCTGCTCAAGTGTTGAACAATGATTTCTACGTTGACTTATTAAGTGGAACTTGAACCATAGAAGATGCACTCAACGTGCAGAAGGAATTATCAGCTCTGCTTCAAACAGCAGGACTTACATTGAGAAAGTGGGCATCTAACCACACTACATTTCTGGACACTATTCCATTGCAGCTGCAAGAATCACAATCAACATTATCTCTGGATAATGAAGATGGTCTGACAACACTTGGATTGTTATGGAATCCTAAAAATGATCACTTGCAAGTGAAGAGCAGTCTCACACAGATGCATTCAACAGACTCCCCAGCGAGTATAAAACGTAAGGTGTTAGCTATTACAGCATCTATTTTTTATCCTCTTGGACTATTGAGCCCAGCTGTTGTTGCCTACAAGATATTTCTACAAAAATTATGGCAAGACAAGTTACAATGGGATGAACCCCTTTATTTCCATTTGCAACAAGAATGGAATCGGTTACTTCAGACTATTCCTACATTATCAACTCTCAGAATCAACAGGAAGGTTATTTGCCTTAATGCTATTAATACCCAAATTCATGGATTTTGTGACAGCAGTGAACAAGCTTACGGAGCCTGTCTGTACATCCATTCGACAGACAGCAACAACAAAACATCATGTGAACTTCTGTGCTCCACATCAAAGGTGGCACCATTGAAGCAACTCACAATTCCAAGGTTGGAATTATGTGCTACAACATTGCTAGCTAAGTTGTATAAAAAGGCCATCCGCGCCCTTAACATCACAGTAAATGAGTCCCACCTGTGGACTTATGCCTCCATTGCTTTGACGTGGGTGCAGGGTGCACCAAACACATGGAAAATATTTGTAGGCAACAGAGTTGCTTTGATACAAGAAGAAACAGCTTCAGCCACTTGGAGACATGTGCCAACTCAATCCAATCCTGCTGATGTTATTTCAAGGGGAGTTGATCCAACAAGCTTGTCATCAGCCACATTATGGTGGAAGGGACCACAATGGCTAACACATGAGACATCTAGCTGGCCTACAACAGACTTTAACGGTCCCAAAGAGAATCTCGAAATTAGAATTGTGCATGTTGCACGACCTCCAGAAGACATCACACAACGATTTTCTAAATTAAACAGACTCATTAGAGTTGTACCATACTGCAGAAGATTTACAACCAACTGCAGACAACCCAAGGCCACCAGGCAAACTACTACTCTGAGCATACAAGATTTTCACGAGGCTCTGACTTGCTGTGTGAAGATGGTACAACAGATTTCATATCCACAAGAAATCAATGATTTGAAAAAAACAACAAAGGATTGCAGCTACCAGTTCCCTGAAAACACTGCATTCCTTCATAGATCAGGAAGGTCTTTTAAGAGTTGGAGGACGACTGCAACAGTCTGCACTTCCCTATGAAACAATTCATCAACTGATTCTGCCTGCAAATCACCATTTCACAAAACTGCTTGTCGCAGCAGAGCACATTAGACTGCACCATGCAGGGCCTCAACTGCTAATTGCCTCACTTCGTGAGAAATTTTGGATACCACGGATTAGAAACGTGGTGAACACAATAATGCATCAATGCCTAACTTGTTACAGATTCAAGGCACAGGCAACACACCAACTCATGGACGAGCTACCTTCAGCGCGAGTCCAACCATCGAGGCCATTTCTCACTACTGGTGTTGATTATGCTGGACCTATTTTACTAAAACTGGGAACTCCACGCAGCAAAATTATAACAAAGGGTTATATTGCTTTTTTTCTGTTTTGCTACAAGGGCAATTCACATTGAGGTTGTCACAAGCCTCACCACTGAAGCATTTCTTGCTGCCTTGAGACGCTTCAAAGTGCGCAGAGGAAAACCACGAACCATCTATTCCGACAATGGGACAACCTTTCAGGGTGCAGCCAACCAGCTTCATGCAATTTACGACATGCTCCGATCCTCATCAGAGATGGCACGAGTCCAGGACTTCTTGGCCATTGAAGAATGCGACTGGAAGTTCATCCCACCACATGCCCCACACTTCGGAGGATTGTGGAAGGCAGCTGTTAAATCCATGAAATACCATTTGAAGAAAACACTGGTTCTCAGGTTGCCACCTATGAAAAACTATGTACACTCCTCGCTGATATTGAGGCCTGCTTGAATTCCAGACCTTTATGTACCTTGTCAGATGATCCCTTTACCCAAACATATTTGTCTCCTAGACACTTTCTAATTGGTAAACCCATCACTCAATTACCTTCCCGGGACTATGTTAATGTTAAACCTCATAGTATTTCTAGGTGGCAACAATACCAACAACTTCATTTTTGGCGGAAGTGGTCAACCGACTACATCCAGGGTTTACAACAGCGTCAATGTTGGCAGACTATAACACCCAACTTGCAACCGGGAGACCTAGTACTGGTGAAGGATGACAACACGGCTCCACTCCAGTGGGCCACAGCTGTCATTACTGACACTCATCCGGGCAAGGAAAACAGTGTTCGTGTAGTGACCCTCCAAACCCCCAAGGGAATTTTTAAGCATCCTATTACAAAAATTTGCACTCTCCCACGTGTGATTAATGATTGATAAGCTCATTGTTGTGGGGGCTGTATGTACATGTATAGGGCAAATTTTGTGTGGTTTTAAATTTTCTTTTATTTGTGTGTGGTTACGTCATTTTGCGTAACATGCAGGGACCTTTCTATATTACGTTAAATTGTGCAACATAAGACATGGCAACCCTTTGCATTGCGTCAGACTGTGTAATACGTAAATGTTCCAACCCTGTACTGTGTCACGAGTTACGCAGCGCGCGCTATAACTCCAGTTTTATCCAGCTACCTTCTTTGTGCTGAAGAACTTTCTAGAACATTTTGATCACGTGACCACGCGAGTCCAGACTAGATCCCCCAGAAACTAGGATAGGCGGAGTGGGAAACAAAAGAGTGGCATCTAAACGTGATCACCGGTACCAGCGACTGGCTGGAGAGGCATGTATTTCCTGCCGATGACAACAGGTGTCAGAA